>Ga0207652_10000840_pt1 | contig 29292 bp, 24 predicted proteins | sample KBSC63BmetaG_FD_184334 | JGI IMG/M metagenome (GOLD analysis project Ga0207652, IMG submission 184334) | Corn rhizosphere microbial communities from Kellogg Biological Station, Michigan, USA - KBS C6-3B metaG (SPAdes) (version 2) | ecosystem: Host-associated > Plants > Roots > Rhizosphere ...
GGTTCATGTGCACCGGACGCATGAACCAGCGCGGCTCGTAGGCGCCGATCGGGATGAGCGAGAGGTCGAACGGACCGAATCGCTCCCCGATTGCGCCGAACTCGGGATGATACGCGGTGTCACCGGCAAACCACAGCGCGTGGCCGGCGACGCGAACACTCCAGCCGCACCAGAGCGTGCGCCGTGCATCGGCAAGGTGTCGCGCGCTGAAGTGCTGCGCCGGCGTACTGGCGATGCGCGCGTCGCCGACGGCGCGCTCCTGCCACCAGTCACTCTCCGCGACGCGCTGCACACCGAAGCGGTGCAACAGCGGCTGCAGGCCGAGCGGCGCCATCCACAGAGCATCCGGCTGCCGCGAGGCGAGCGCACGCACGGTGCCCGCATCCAGGTGGTCGTAGTGGTTGTGCGAGAGGAGCACGAAGTCGAGCGGCGGCAGCGACGCGAGCGGCATGGCCGGCGGTACGATCCGTCGCGGTCCGACGGCCTGCAGCGGCGATGCCCGATTGCTCCAGATCGGATCAGTCAGAATATTGAGCCCGCCCATCTGGACGAGCACGGTGGAGTGTCCGACCCACGTGGCGGTGAGGACGCCGGTATCTGCACGCGGTGACGCAAAGTTCGGCGTTGCGCTGGGCAGCGCACCGGCCGGTGGCGGCGGAGGTGGCGGATTCAGGAAACGCTGCCGGCGCCAACGGAGAAAGTCGCCGAACCGGTGGCGGGAGGCTGCGGGCCAGGGGTTCCGGAAGCGGCCGTTGGGTGCACGATGATCCATGCGGTAAGGTACACCGTGCATGCCTGTCCTGTGACGCCGGTGTCGCTACGCCTTCCTGCGACTGCCGCGCGCGGCTTTTCCCGCTCCCAGATTTTCGTTGAGATGCTTCGCGCTTCGCATGCCGACGAGTGCGGTGCTGACGACCGGCAGCGACCGCACAAAGGCGATGGCGCGTTGCGCATCGCTGCTATGGCCCGGAATCGCCTGATGGAGTTCTTGCGGAAGGTGTGCGGCAAGCCGGGATTGGAGAAGCGAGGCACTCGCGACGACCGAGACGCCCAGTGCCGCGGCGGCTTCGAGCAGGGGAACGCGTTTGCCGTTGAGCTCTTGCGTGGGCGCGCGGACCGCTTCCGCGAACGCCAGGTTGACCGGCAGCTGCACGACGCGGAAGTGGTGTGCGTCGCCCCCGACCTCGCGTGCGAGCGCGACGAGGTCGGCGAGCTCGAGATGATCGCGTGCGTCCGGCGCCACCCGGAACCCATTCCACGTGGCGCAGCCGAAGATGCCGATCTCACCCTGGTTGCACCGCTCCTCGAGAAACTCGAAGGCGCCGCGCAGGCGTTCCATCACCACCGGGCCGGGGAGGGCCTCGAGTTGTTGCTCGGGGTTGTGGACGTAGTACACGTCTATGGTGTCCAGCCCGAGATTCGCGCGGCTCCGCTCGAGCTCCGCCGCGAGGTAGGATGGCGCGAGGCAGTGCGCGCCGGCCACCACGTCCTCGGGCGTCATGATGGCGCGGTCGTAATACTCGCGCGTCAGATACGCGCGGTACGCGTCGCGCGATGCCGGCGGCGTGCCGTCGAGCGGGATGTATCCTCCCTTGGTGCACACCACGACCTCGTCGCGCGACACGGTGCCGCCGCGCACAGCCCGCAGCAGCGCGCGGCCGAGTGCGCGCTCCGAGCGCTGACAGCGATAATTGATGGCCGTGTCGAACAGATTGAGGCCGCTGCCCAGCGCGAGATGCGCCACCTCGGCGTATCGCGCATCGTCCCCGTCATCGCACTGTCCGAGATACGTGCCGTGGCCAATTGACGAGACGCAGGCGCCGTCCGGGCCGAGCGGGCGGAAAAAGTCATCGTCGAAGCGCGCGGCGAAACGCGAGGCAAATCGCGCCGTTCCCGCGGCCGTGGCACAACCGATGATTGGTGCCGGGGGAGCAGTGCGCGGGTGATGTCGAGCGGGACACACATCGTGACGGTACGACGGCGCGGCGACCCGGGCAAGGGGATCGCACGGCGCGCGGCTTCCACGATGGCGCGCGGGGGAGCACTTTTCATCATTCGCGACTCCGGCGGCTGCCTGGCGGCTGCATGAGTGCGTCCTCTTTCCATCCCGAACGCATGAGACCGTGACGTCACGCTGCCTTGTCCTGATGCTTTCCGCGCTCGGCGCCGCGTGCGCGCCGCGGAGCGGACCGTCCGCGCCGGCGCCTGTCGCGGCGCCCGTCCGCGTGGAGTCACTGCCACCAGTCACGCTCGAGTATCCGGCATCGGGCGTCGGTGCGGCACCGAGCGCGACGTCCAACCTGGGGGAGTACGCGCGGTTGGATCGGATGGACTGGCCCGGCCCCAGCCGCTATCGCGGCGCGGATGGCGCGCCAGGTCCGGCGTACTGGCAGCAGCGCGCGGACTACGACATTCGTGCGACGCTCGACACCGCGGCGCGCCGCGTCAGGGGCCGTGTGACGATCACGTACACCAACAATTCCCCCGACACGCTGCGCTACGTGTGGCTGCAGCTCGATCAGAACCTCTATCGTACGGGCAGCCGGGGATCGGCCCTGTATCCGCAGGATTCACGCTGGGGCGTGCGCGGATTTGAAGGCGGCTACGAGATCACCGATCTGCGCGTGAATGGGAAGCCGGCCGCCTCGCGCGTGAACGACACGATGATGCAGGTCATGCTCGACGCCCCGCTTGCGCCGAGCGGCGCCACGACGACACTCGCCATGAATTTCGCCTTCCGCGTTCCCGATCATGGTTCCGATCGCATGGGGCGCGACGGGACGCTGTACGAGATCGCGCAGTGGTACCCGCGGATGGTGGTCTATGACGATGTGCGCGGCTGGAACACGGACCCGTATCTGGGGCAGGGCGAGTTCTATCTGGAGTACGGCGACATTGATTACGCCGTGACGGTACCGGCGGGCTATACGGTGGCGGGAAGCGGCGTGCTCGAGAATCCGGGCGACGTGCTCACGAGCATGGAGCGCTCACGACTTGCGCGCGCGGCGACATCCGCCACGGTGGTGCCGGTCATCGGCGAGGGCGATGCAACGGCCGCTCCGGTGGCGGGCACGAAGACCTGGCGCTTCCGCGCACACAACGTACGCGACGTGGCCTGGGCGGGCGCGCCGGACTTCCGCTGGGATGCCACGAGCTGGAACGGCGTCCTGATCCAGGCCTTCTATCAGTGGCCGAAGGCGGGCGCGGGGTGGGAGAATGCCGCGGAGAATACGCAGTGGACCATTCGCACGTACTCGACCCTGTTCTTCCCGTATCCGTATCCGCAGGCGAGCACGGTGGCTGGTCCGGTGGCGGGCATGGAGTATCCGATGTTCGTGATGGTGGGCTACGCGCCCCAGCCACAGGGTGCCTTCGACACGATTGACCACGAGCAGGGACATGAGTGGTTCCCCATGATGGTGGGTTCGAACGAGCGCCGCTACGCGTGGATGGACGAGGGAATCAACACCTACATCAACACGTTCTCCAACGAACTGCGCAAGCCGGGAACAAGCCGGTGGTCAGGGTACCTGGAGGAATGGCGTGCGGTGGTGGAGAACGGGACGCAGGCACCGCTCATGACTATGCCCGATCTGATCAACCCCGGGGCACTGGGCGCAATCGGGTATCGCAAGCCGGCGGCCGTGCTGCTCACGCTGCGCGACCATGTCGTGGGACGCGAGGCGTTCGACCGCGCGTTCCGTGAATACATTCGCCGGTGGGCGTTCCGGCATCCGACCCCCGCGGATTTCTTTCGCACGATCGAGAACTACACCGGGGAGGATCTCTCCTGGTTCTGGCGCGGCTTCTTTTATGGAACGGGTGTGCTCGACATTGGCATTGACTCGGTGCGCTCCGCCGCGGTGAACGGTGACTATCGCGCGATGGTCACGCTCAGCAAGCACAGCGACATCCCGTTTCCGGTGGAGCTGCGTCTCAAGCTCGCTGATGGATCGACGCAGGACGCCCGGCTTCCCGCGCTCATCTGGAAGGATGGCGACCGTTACGTCGCCGCCATTCCCGTGCGCGGCGCGGTGGTTGGTGCGCGTCTCTGGCCGGACCCCACCGTGCCCGACTGGAACGATGCGAACGATGCGTGGGGTGATGCACCGCCAGCCGAGCCGGCCGGTCCCGTGACCAGTGGGGGATTGACGAGTCTGGTGAACGGCGGCCGGTAGGGCGCTCGCGCGGGCGTTGGCGGATAGGGTGCTGTCTCAGTACATTGCGTCATAATTATCCAGTCCGTCCCGGTCCGACGCACTCTGCAGTCCGGGCCGAGTTCTTTCGTCGGTTGCAACCCCGGCAGCCGCTGGAAACCCTCGAGCAGGAGCACGGGAAAGCATGCCAGGTTTCGCGGTTCTCGCATCGCACTGGTGGAAGCCGGTCCTTTTCATCGTGATCGCTGGCCACCTGACGAACGTGTGTGTGACGCTGTTTCTGCACCGCGCGCAGACGCATCGCGGCGTCACCTTCAGCAAGCTTGCGGAGATCCCCATGCGTATCTGGCTCTGGCTCTCCACCTCCATTGTCACGAAGGAGTGGGTCGCCTGCCACCGCAAGCACCATGCGTTCGCCGATCGCGAGGGTGATCCGCACAGCCCGCTGCTGGAAGGCCTGCGCAACATCATCATCAAGGGCGCGTTCTATTACCGGCGCACGGTGAAGCAGCCGGGCATTCTGGAGAAGTACGGGAAGGGAACGCCGAATGACTGGCTGGAACGATACGTCCTGGCCCGCCTGCCCTGGCTCGGCATCACCATCATGTTCGCCATCGATGTCTATCTGTTCGGCTTCTTCGTGGGACCGCTGGTGTGGGGCGTGCAGATGCTGTGGATTCCCTTCTGGGCGGCGGGAATCGTGAACGGTGTGGGTCACGCGCTGGGGTATCGCAACTTCAATGTGAAGGATGAAAGCCGGAACATCTCGCCCATCGCCATCTGGCTTGGGGGCGAGGAACTGCACAACAACCACCATGCCGATCCGCACTCCGCCAAGTTCAAGGCCAAGTGGTACGAATTCGACATCGGCTGGCTCTACATTCGCCTGCTCTCGCTGTTCGGGCTGGCGAAGGTGAAGTACGCGCGGTAATGGCCGAGATCATCTGCACCCGGTGCGGACGGACGGCGGCCGGGCTGGATCGGGCTCCTTTTCCGGGAGCGATCGGGGCGCGGGCGCTGGCCGAGATCTGTGCCGACTGCTGGGGGTTGTGGTTGAAGCAGCAGACCATGCTCATCAACCATTACGGACTCAATCTCATGGATCCGCAGGCGCGCCAGTTCCTCACGCGGAACATGGAGGCGTTCCTGTTCAAGTCGGGGAATCAGGAATCCGTGGATACGAGCAAGCAGGGGACGATCAACTGGTAAGGGTGGGGACCGGCGGGCGACAGCGCACGCATCTTCCAAGGGCAATGAGATCAGGCACAGTAATGGGGTCGGCCACCTGCGGGGGCTGACCCCATTTCTTACTATTCGTGGTTCCTGTTTTCGGGTCCCGCGTTGCATTCCCACTCAAGTGTCTCCCCCTGTTTCCCCTGTCTCCCAGTCTTCCATGTCGATTCCCCGTTCTGTCGCAGTGATCACAGTCGCCACACTTGGTGTTGTCGCCGGGTGCGCAACCGGCGGCCGGCCTGCCGCGCGGTCCGCGCTCACGCCGGCACAGGCGTGTGCCGCACGAAGCGGCACCGACCAGTGGGTGGACTGCGTGCTCTCGCACATGACGCTGCGTGAGCAGGCCGAGCAGATGGTGTGGCCCTGGCTCCTGGGCGATTACGTGGCCGCGGACGCACCAACGTGGAAGAAGCTCGAGGCAGACGTGCAACAGGAGCATGTGGGCGGCGTGATCATGTCCGTGGGCTCGCCGCTGGAGATCGCCGCGAAGCTGAACGCGCTGCAGGCGATGAGCGATCTGCCGCTGCTGGTGAGCGCCGATCTGGAAACGGGCGCGGGCTTTCGGGTGCGGGGCGGCTACTTCCTGCCGAACGGCATCTACCTGGGCGGGGCCACCGTCTTTCCGCCGCAGATGGCACTGGGCGCCACAGGGGATACCGCGCTCGCCGCCGAGCAGGGCACGATCACGGCCATCGAAGGCCGCGCGCTCGGCATCCAGGTGAGCTTCGCGCCGGTGCTCGATGTCAACAACAATCCGGCGAACCCGGTGATCAACACGCGGTCGTTCGGCGAGGACCCCGCGGCGGTGGCGCGAATGGGGACCGCGTTCATTCACGCCGTGCAGTCGCACGGCATGATTGCCACGGGGAAGCACTTCCCCGGGCACGGGGACACGGATGTCAACTCGCACCTCGCGCTGCCGGTGGTGAACGTGTCACGCGCGCGACTGGACAGCGTGGAGCTCGTGCCGTTCCGGGCGGCGATCGGCGCCGGCGTGGATGCGATCATGACGTTCCATGGCGACATGCCGGCGCTGGATTCGTCGGGCGTGCCGGGAACGCTGTCGCCGAAGGTGCTGACCGGACTCCTGCGCGATGATCTCGGATTCCGGGGACTGGTGGTGACGGATGCCATGGATATGCGCGGCGTGCTGGATCTGTTTGGCGCGCCCGAGGCCATGAAGCGCGCGGTAGCGGCGGGCGCGGATGTGCTGCTCATGCCGGCCAGCATTCCGGGCGCGGTCGATGCGATCGTGGCGGGCGTGCAGGAAGGACGCTATGACGCAGCGCGCATCGAACGATCCGCGCGGCACATCCTGGAACTGAAGCACCGGCTCGGCCTGGACCGGCGGCGCGTGGTGGATCTCGACAGCGCGCGCGCGGTCGTGGGGAGCGCGGCGCACGAAGCGGTGGCGCAGCGCATCGCGGAGCGATCCATCACGCTGGTCACGGATTCGCTCGGGCAGATCCCGCTGGGCCGTCTCGCGACGGGCGCCCGTGTCCTGTCGGTGACGTACGCACGGCGGCAGGATCTGGGCGCGGGCGTGACCTTCGACAGCGTGCTGCGGGGGGCGTTTCCCGGCCTGCGTTCGGCGTTCGTGAATGCAAGCGATTCCGCGCCGGATTTCTGGCGGCTGTTGCAGGTCGCCGATTCGGCGAGCGTCGTGCTGGTGAGCTCGTACGAGGGCGCGGGTTCGACCATTTCGAGTATCGCCGCGCCGACGGGCTTCGTGGCATTCCTCGCGGAGCTGACGCGACGCGGCGCGCATCCCATCGTGATGGCGTTCGGCAATCCGTACCTGCTGCAGCAGATCCCGGAGGTTCCGGCCTACGTCGTGGCGTGGGGCGGGTTCCCGGTGTCGCAGCGGGCGGCGGCGCGCGCGGTGCTGGGACAGGCGCCGATCACGGGGCGGCTGCCGATCAGCATTCCGCCCGTGGCGCGGCTGGGGGCGGGCCAGATGCGCCCGCTGCTCACGAGCGGGGCGGCGCAGTCGGGTTCTCCGTAGCGGCCGGGCTGTCAGCCGGGGCGGGGTTGACTTTAGTCACATATTGTGACTAATTGAGCGCCCATGGCTGCCCGGTCCTCCGCGTCCCCGCCGCGTGCTGCGGCGCGCCGCGCCCTGCTCTCGGTGGACGTGATCGTCCTGACGCCGCGTGGCGGCCGGCTGGCGGTCCTCCTCGTGCGCCCCGCCGCGCCGCATGGACGGGAGCGGCGCGCACTGCCCTGGGATGGGGTGCGTGGCGCCGAGACGCTGGAGCAGACGGCCGCGCGGGTGGCACGTGCGGCGCTCGGTCGCGCGCCGGGTGTGCTCGAGCAGGTCGCGGCCTTCGGCGACCGACGGGGTCATCCGTCCGGAGCGGACGTCTCGGTTGCCTATGTCGCGCTGGTTGCGCCGCGCGTGGAGCACCGGCTGGCCGCGTCGCACGGTGAGCCCGGCTGGTTCGCGCTGGATGCGTTGCCGCCGGTCGCGGCGCGACAGCGCGCCATGATCGACAGAGCGGTGCGCGCCCTGCGTACGCGGCTCGATCACGAGCCGGTTGCCTTTCAGCTGCTGCCGTCCACCTTCACGCTGAGCGAGCTCCAGCAGACGTACGAGCTGCTGCTCGAGCGGCGCCTGCACAAGGCGAGCTTCCGGCGCGCGCTGCAGGCGGCGCGGCTGGTGGAGCCCACGGAGGAATGGCGCAGTGAAGGGCGCGGCCGACCGGCGCAACTCTTCCGTTACGCACCCCGCAAGCGACGGGGCGGCCGGCATGGCGCGCGCTTCGACCGCATGGGTGGTTGATCCCGGGACGGCTGCGTAGGCCGGCGCGGACAGGGAGAATGTCCCGCTGCTCCGCCTGCGTGGTCAGGATATCGCGAACTCGCGCAACAGCTCCGAACTCACACTCCCGGAGCGCAACGTGAATCCCATCCTGTCGCGCTGGCACCTGCAGCGCGGAGTGAAATGCGGATTCCGAATCACGAGAAGCAGGAATGGGGAATGGGAAACCAGCGTGACGGCGTCACGCTGGTTTCCCATTCCCCATTCCCATTGCCCGCCGTCCTCAGACCTTCTCGACCTCGGCTGCCTGTGGCCCTTTCTGGCCTTGCACGATCTCGAACTCGACGTGATCGCCTTCCGCCAGGGACTTGAAGCCATTACCCCGGATCGCACTGAAGTGGACGAAGACGTCCGGGCCGCCCTCACGCGAAATGAAGCCGTATCCTTTCGCGTCGTTGAACCACTTCACAGTGCCCGCAATGCGAGACATGGTGCCGTACCTCCCCCCGCTGGGGGATCAAACCGTGATGCGGGATCCCGCTCGCGCGATGCCAGGCGCGCGTCCGGCACGTTTGAAACGAGACCATGGAACATTCGCAATGTATATGTTGCGGCGCGGACAAAGCCAAGATGCCGCGCGCGGCGCGTGCATTAAGGCGAAAAGGAGCAGACCCTGGTGAGACGAACCGTCTCACCAGGGTCTGCTGACCTTCCCACGTCAGGGGCAGCCCATGGGGCAGCCCCATGGGCTGCCCCTGACGGACCACTAGGCCGCGCCGGCGATGTAGCGTGCCACTCGGCCGCACGTCGAGCACTTCAACGTTACATGCGACTGCGGCGGAGGCGGAACCGCCGCAGGATCGCGGAGAATTTCGCCCGAGCAGGACGGACAACTGAGTGGCCTACCAGTCCGGTCGTGCGAGATGAGTTGCAGCGCTTGCGCCGGGTTATAGGTGGCCGGTCGTGGCTTACGCATGGAGCCCTCCAGAAAAAACCAGGCGCCCTAAGGCCGGATAGGGCGCGGACATCTGACAGGCGAGGAGACCGCCTGCGCAAAAACATACTTTCATTAAACGTCTTTCACAGGTGAAAGGTTCCATCTGCGAGAGCGGATGCAACCACGGCATCGTTCCGCCGCAGCCAGATTATACCGCGCTCAGGGGCTGGAAGTTCCGGGTCCATGCGGTAGCTGGTCGCTACCAACCACCATCCCGTCGCCACAAAGGCCTGCCTTCCGCCAGCCAGAGGCGACTTGTGTCGCCGAAAGTCGCGCCGTCGCGAAACGCTTCATCGTCGGCCAATCCGTCCTGCACGGCCGTCGTCCGGGCGCTCGCCTGATCCGCCTGGTACAGAATCTCCGCTTCCGCCGTGAGTGGTCGGACGGGACTCCCGTACTCGAGCCGTCCATGATGTGACAGAATCAGATGCTGCAGCTCCAGCTGCTGCGCAAAAGTACAGAGATCCTGTCCGGCTTCGGCCAGCCGACGCTGGAGCATCAGGCTGCCCAGGACGACGTGTTCCACGAGAAAACCGGCTGGGGTTCGAACGAAGCCGTCCCAGGTGACGTCGTACGCCTCCACCTTCCCGATGTCGTGCAACAGGGCACCTGCCACGACCAGATCCACGTGCGCGCGCATGGCGCGCGCAATGGTCCTGCCGATGTAGGCGACCTCTCCCACATGCAGGAGCAGTCCGCCCCGCATGCTGTGGTGGCCCCCAATGGATGCCGGCATGCGTTCGAAGCGGAGCCGGAAGGGCTCGTCGTCAAAGAAGAGCGCGAGCACGGCGCGCAGCGGGTCCGAGCGGATTTCATGCCGGACCTTGTCCAGCCGGTCCCAGAGCTGCTCCGAACTCTCGTTCACGTGCGGAATGAAGTCATCGAGCGGCTGGCTATCACGCGGCAGCGCGCGCAGCGGCGCGCTGAGCTTGAGCTGGCGTCGCGAGAAGCCGCGTGCGGTGTAGCGCGTCAGATCGCCAATGACCTGGACCAGCGCGCCCCGTATCGCACCGTCGGCCCATCCGGAGTCGAGCAGGTTCGACCAGATCGGTTCGGTGTCGATCTGGCCCGTGGCGTTGCCGAGCGTGAGAACGACGTACGGCTCACCGCCCGACCTGGTGCGTTCCGCGCGCTCGACCACCCGCAACGTCTCCTGCACGCGCTCGCCAACGGTGGCCGTGGCCAGGTTCAACATGTGTCAGCCGACGTAGATGATCTCGCCTTCCGCGTCGATGCCCATCTCCTGAATCATCCCGCACACGCCGCACGTCTTCACCGCGTGCCACACCTCGTTGAAGTCTTCCTTCTGCGTGGCAGTCGCGGGCTTCACGGCGAGCTTCTTGTAGCTGTATTCGCCACAATTCTCGCACGCGTGCGCCCTCGCAATGCGCTCGGCGCGCTCCTGGGTGATCTTCGCGCCGGCCAAGCTCAACGCTCCTCCGGCTTGGGCGGAACGGGAGGGATGCCGGTAATGGCCGCGAGCTGCCTGGCGGCGGGCGACTGCGAACTCACGGAGGCCTGTGTGGCCGCTTCGCTCGTGCGTGTGAGCAGCTCCTTCAAGCCGCCGAACGCTCCCATTACACCAGCCGCTTCGGCCGGGAGAAAGATGGTCGTTCCCTTGCCCTGCGTAATGCCCGGCAGCGCCTCGAGATACTTGAGGCCCAGCAGGTACATGGACACCTGGCCCGCCGGCAGCACGCCGGCGATCTTCTGAATGGCCTGCGCCTCGGCGTCCGCCATGGCCAGTCGCGCCTCCGCCAGTCCCTTCGCGCGGAGCACCGCGGCCTCCATCTCGCCCTGCGCGCGGTTGATCTGCGACTGCTGGACGCCTTCGGCCTCGAGCACAGCGGCGCGCTTGGATGCTTCCGCGTTCGTCACCGCGGCGCGCCGCTCACGCTCGGCACGCATCTGCAGCTCCATGGACTGCTGGATGTCGCGCGGCGGCTCAATGGCCTGCAGCTCCACGCGCGTCACATCCACGCCCCAGCCGATCGAGGCTTCCTCTATAATCTCACGCATGCGCTTGTTGATCTGGTCACGGCTTGCCAACGTCGAGTCGAGCTCCATCTCGCCCACGATGTTGCGCAGCGTGGTGCGAGTGAGCGTCTCCAAGGCAAACGGCAGATTCTGTACCGCGTATGTCGCCTTCTGCGGATCGGCAATGCGGTAGTAGAGCACCGCGTCGATGTCAATGGTGACGTTGTCCTTGGTGATTACCGGCTGGCTGGGGAAGTTGAGCACCTGCTCGCGCAGATCAATGCGCGTGGTGGAGCCCGCGATGAGCCGCTTGGCGCCGCCCACGTCGCTCTCGGCGTAGCGCACGTCAATGGAGCGTGGCCGCTCGACGAACGGAATGAGGATGTTGAAGCCCGAGCGCGCGATCCGGTTGAACCGCCCCAGCCGTTCGACGACCATCACTTCGGCCTGGCCGATGATCTTGAACGAATTGGTGGCAACGAACAGGGCGAACAGGATGATGATGCCCAGGACAATGAGCGCACTCATCGCGACGACTCCGGTTGAGGCTGTACGGAAAAGTACCGACCGTGCGAGCGGAGGGACATGGGTGCGGCCGTCTAGTTCTTCCAGTCCGCGATGAAAATATTGGTTTCGTAATAGTCGGTGGAACCGCGGTTCGACGCCCAGACGAGCTCCTTGCCGTCGGGGCTGAACTGCGGGAAGCCGTCGAATTCACCGCTGTGCGTCACGCGTTCGAGCCCGCTTCCATCGACGTTCACCAGGTAGAGATCGAAATTGCCGCTGTGCGGTTTCGCGAAGTTCGACGCGAAGATGATCCGCTTCCCGTCCGGCGTGAAGTACGGCGCGAAGTTGGCGCCGCCCAGATGGGTGATCTGGTGCTGGCCGGTGCCGTCGGCATTCATCACCCAGATTTCCATCTTGATGGGACGCACGATGTGCTGGGTCAGCAGCGCGCGATAATCCGCGAGCTCGGCGGAATCCGAGGGGTGGTAGGCACGGTAGACGATCTGCCGGCCGTCCGGCGAGAAGAATGCGCCACCATCGTAGCCCGGCGTATGAGTGAGGCGACGCACGCTGGTGCCATCCACGTTCATCGTGTACAGCTCGAGGTCGCCATCCTTGAGCGACGTGAACACGATGGTCTTTCCATCAGGCGAGAGCGTCCCTTCTGCCGTGTACACGCCGTAGTGCGTGAGTCGCTGGAGGTCACTGCCATCCGGATTGGCGGTGTAGATGTCGAAGGGGTCGAGCCCCCACACGTAGCCTTTGGACGGATCCGGTTTGGGCGGGCAGGCCGTGTCGGCCGCGTGCGTGGACGCGAAGAAGATCTTCTTGTCGTACGCGAAGAAGTAACCGCAGGTGGTCTTGCCGGTGCCGTTGGATACGCGGTGCAGGTGAGAGCCGTCGGTGTCCATGATGAACTGCTGATCGCAGCTCCGGCCGTTCCGCGTGGACTGGAAGATCAGCTTGGTACCGGCGGCGTTGAAGTATGCTTCCGCGTTCTGGCCGCCGTGCGTGAGCTGGCGAATGTTGGTGAGATGGTTCTCTCCCGACTCGGGAGCGAGGTGCGTTTCCGGAGCCACACTCGTTTCGGGCGCATGCGAGCCGGCACATGCGAGCGCGGCCACCAGAGTGGCCGCGCTGATGATTCCATGGGGACGCATGCCCCAATTCTAATGGCTTCCCGAGCGCGTCGCTTGAGCCAGGGAGAAGAGCTCCTTCTGTGTGGTTCCGCGCTTGAGCAGGTCAATGGCCCTGACCAGTTGCGGGTCCTCAGGGATGTCGCGACGGAAGGCCGTGGAATCGCCGAACGCCAGGCGCGCGACCTGCGTGGAGATCCAGCGATCCACGAGCGGCGCGGCGGCATCGTACTCCTTCCGATCCACCCTGATGCCGGCGGAGTCGAGGCGCGTGTACAGCACCTGGCGCCAGTCCGGCTTCGGCGTGAAGTTGGGGGCGACGGAGCCCTTGAGCTGCAGCGCGTAGGTGTACAACACGCTCCGGAAAATCGGGTACTTCGGGGCAATGGCCTTGGTGAACTGCTGCTCCACCGTCGTAATGGTGTCCGGCGACACGATGAGATCGGGCGTGACCCCGCCGCCGCCATAGACGGCGCGACCGGCATCGCTCTTGTAGGCGGGACGGTTCTTCTTCACGGAGTCCTGCTCGATGGAGTCCCGTGCCGCACTGTCGGGAGGTTCGGGCAGACCGAGCTCCATGGCCTGCAGCTCTGCCGCCGAACGGTTCTTCTGAATGGAGCGACCGCTCGGCGTGTACCACTTGCCGGTGGTGAGCTTGAGCGCCCAGCCGTCGTCGAGCGGGAAGACCGTCTGCACGAGTCCCTTGCCAAAGGACGTGGTCCCGACGACGAGGGCCCGGTCGTGGTCCTGCAGCGCACCGGTGACAATTTCGGACGCCGACGCCGACGATCCATTCACGAGCACCACCAGCGGGATATCCGGGAGGTGTTCGCCGCTCCGTGCGTTGAACACCTGCGGCGCTCCCTGCCGGGTGCGTACGCTCGCGATTTCCTGTCCCTGCTTGAGGAACAGATCGCCGATGGCGAGCCCCTGATCGAGAATGCCGCCGGGGTTGTCCCGCAGATCGAGAATGATGCTCTTCGCGCCCTGCTTCGTGAGCCGGTTGACGGCGCTGGTGAGTTCGTCCGCGGAGTTCTCGTTGAAGACCTGCAGCGGGATGTACGCAATGTGATCGGCCAGCAGGAGCGCGTACGGTACGGCCGGCACGTGAATCTCGGCGCGCGTGAACGTGTGCACGAGCGGCTGGGCGACGCCTGGCCGCGCGAAGCGCACGGTGACCCTGGTGCCGATCGTGCCGATGAGCGCGTCGGAGACCTGCTGCGAGCTCCAGCCGTGGATGGCGAGTGTGTCAATGCCGATGATCTGGTCGCCATCCATGATGCCCGCGTTTTCCGCCGGCGTGTCGGGGAAGACGTGGACGACCACAATGCTCCCCTGCTGATTCTCGATCTGCATGCCGATGCCGCCGTAATGGCCGCTGGACTGAGTGGAGAACCGCTGCAGTTCCTTGGGAGAAAAGAGCTCGGAGTACGGATCGTTCAGTTGCTGAACAAGTCCGCGTGCCGCTTTCTGATACAGTGCGCTCGTGTCGATACTGTCCACGAAACGATCGGTCACGAGCGACAGCACCTGATCGAAGACCCGTGCGCCGTCGCGCGTAGCATGCTCCTGAACTATGAAGCCGCCAATTGCGACCGGAAGCAGCAGGGCGGCAATCGTGGCTGTTGTGCGAAGGCGAGGCATGACGACGCTCGGGAAAAGGAAGCGGACGACTGGGTGACGACTGCTCAGTAAGTACGGTCGGGCTCAGGCGAAGGTTCCCCCGGTTCAGCGGTGGCAAGAATCTGCTTCCACGTGAGTTCGGGACCCTTGCGAAATCCCTTCTGCGTGAGTTTCACCCCTTCGGGAGACAGGGAGACCATGTATGCCTGCCCATCGATCTCGATTTCACGCTTGAGCGTCTTATCCAGCTTGGTTGCCATTGATACGCTCCGTAGGAAGGAACGGTTGAACGGGGCCGATGATCCACGATTGAGCGAAAATCAGGCCACACGGGCCGCGAGGACGTAGTCTACGAACCATTCGCGCTGATACTGGCGGACGGTGGCATCCCGCACGAGCCCGGCAGCGATGAGCATCTCATGTGCCGGCCGCAGAACGCGTTGCAGATGCGAGGGGTAGCGTTGAGACAGCGGCAACTGCTCGGCGAGTTGCGGTAGTGCAACGCGCCAGCTCACGCGCCCTTCCTGACGGGCCACTTCGAGCAGGCGATAGAGGCGACGCGCCACTGGCGAGGAGAGCGCCTGGTAGCGCGGCGCGGAAAGAGCGGCGATGTGTCCTGCCGCGATGTTGGCGCGCAGTACGGATCCGAGTGTGAGACGCGCCTCACCTGGCTCCGAGCTCGCGAGTGATGTAAAGAGTGAGAGCTGCTCGCGGTCCTCGGCGCGGCGGCGTGCGATTGTCATGCTGGTGATGATTGTGAACTGGCCATCGAGCGGCGCGTCCAGCGTGGCATCGTAGTACGCGTGCTGGGATTCCAGTGTCGTCCGCTGCAACCGGGCAAGCGCTGCGCGAAGCTGCTCGTACGTGCGACCGTCAGCGCGACGGCCAATCGAGCGCAGGAAGGCGTGCAACGTGAAACCCACGATGCCGTCGGCGGGTGCGCCGGCTTCGTGGTATCGTCGAAAAAGCTCGACGTAGACATCCTGATCGAACGTACCCGGCAGCCGATCACCCGCCGACGGCAGGACGCGCCATCGTCCTCCGGGCGGGGGCGTGTACGTCAGAGCGGAATCGTCGGCCGAGTCGCTGAGGCGAAAGAGAGGCAGGGCTTCGAGCGACCGGTCGAGGAGAATCATCCGCGTGGCGGTTCGGCGTCGCGCGGCCAGACTCATGGACTGCAAGGTACAGGTAATGGGGAAGGGGGAATAGGGCCCGACCCATCGCCCCGCCACCCCCCCGTGGGAATGGGGAATCGGGAATGGGGAATCGTGGGAATGGGGAATGGGGAGGCCGATTCCCCATTCCCCATGAAATCGGGGTGGGGTGGCAGGGGGCGGATTGCCTTAGCCATTCCCCATTCCTGATTCCCCATTCCCAAGGGCGGGGTGGCGGGGAGAGGACGCTAGCCAATCCGGATCACCTGCCCTGTAATGCCTTTCGCGTCGTCCGAACAGAGCCAGGACACGGTGGCGGCGACGTCTTCGCGCTCGACCCAGGGTCCGGCGTCACCCATGGCCTGCACGTTGGACGCCGTGCGGATGGACGTTGGGGCGACGGCGTTGGCGCGAACACCATTGGTGCGTTCCTCCTCCGCCACCGCACGCATGAGTGCGACCACGCCACTCTTGGCGGCAGCGTAGGCGGAGATGTTCGCGACGCGCGCCGAGGGCAGTGCCGCGGCCGATGCGAAGTACACGATGGCGCCATGCGCGGCGCGCAACGCCGGCAGGAAGGCTCGGGTGCTGAGATAGGCAGTGGTGAGATTGATCGCGAACTGCGTGAACCAGCTCGACGTCGTGCTGTCCGCCACCGGACCGGTCATACTGAAGCCACCGGCGACGTTGATCAGCGCATCCACGCGCTGCCCGACGGTGCTCGCGACATCACGCGCGAGTCGCGCAACCTGTGTCTCGTCCGTCAGGTCGCAGCCGAAGCCCTGCGCGTTCATGCCGATTGCGCGAAACTCAGTGGCGCGACTGCTCGCGTCGGCCGGCGTGCGAGCCACCACGGCAAGCTGGAATCCGCGAGCGGCAAGGACGCGTGCGATGATCTCTCCCGTCTGCCCCGCCTTCCCGATTCCCGTGAGCACTGCAACTCGAGGTGCATCTGGCATGCGTGCGCTTCCTCCCCATGCGTGACGGTTGGATGTGTGAAGGTTGGCGAATGAATTGATCAGGCGGCATGCAACATGGCGGTCAGCTGCGCGCCGCGCTGCCTCTACTGTGGCTGTGTCTGCCTCGCGACACTGGCGAAAGGGGTCCAGATGAAATATTCTGATGCATTCGCAAGGTCCCAGACTTCATCGTGACCAGTCGGCAGTGTTGCTCGTATCGTGTTGTAGGAGTGCTGGTTAGCAGTCCGCCGTACGCAGATGGTGGAGTGCCGCATTTCCTGGCATACTGTGTTGGCGCGCAAGCCGAAGTGCTGGGTGCCCAATGGGTCGCGGCGTCTGCAACGGTTGCCAGTGATGGTTCCGTATAGATACAACCCCTCATTGGGAGAATCCCTTTATGAAGAGTCTTGTTCGTGCTGGTGCAATCATGGCCGCGCTGTCGGTCGCCGTTCCGGCGGCGGCGCAACAAACGGGGACCATCGAGCTTGGTGGTTTCTACAAGCGCACGTTCTTCGACAGTAATCTTGGTACTAATAATCTTGGTATTCCCGACTGGAACGGCGTGGGCGCGCGCGCTGGAATTTTCGTACTGCCGCGGTGGGAAATCGAAGGCGACTACTCGTGGACGACGCCCACGAGCAACCCGGGCGCGCTGCGATATCAGTATGAGCCGCTTCATGTACGCCTCGTCTACAATCAGCCCATCGGTAGCCAGTTTCACGCGCTGATCGGCGCGGGCTATACGCGCAACAAGTATGGAAAGGCGTGGGGCGTGCAGGACAATCCCGCCGATTTCAACGTCGACAACTGGACTCCGCAGCATGATAACGGCGTGGGCGCGCTGCTGGGTGCCCGCTTCACGGCAAATGACTGGCTGGCGCTGCGTGTGGGCGGGACCGCCGATTACATGTCCAGTCCCTTCAACAAGAGCACGAGCGTCAAGCATGACCTGAACTACGGATTTCAGGCTGGCGTGAGCATTCTGCTCTTCCACCACTTGGCGCAAGCCGAGCCCGTGCAGGCTGCGCCGCCGCCGCCGGCGCCGACTCCTGCTCCGGCACCGGTCGAGCAGCCGGCTGCTGCCCCAGCGCCACCGCCGCCGCCACCCGATGCGGACAACGACGGTGTGCCTGACACGGCGGACAAGTGCCCGAACACGCCACCCAACGTGAAGGTGGATGCGAATGGTTGTCCGCAGGACAGCGACCAGGATGGCGTTCCTGACGACGCGGACAAGTGCCCGAACACCGCTGCCGGCACCAAGGTGGATACCAACGGCTGCCCGGTGCTCTTTGAAGAGAAGAAGACGGCGGTTGTCCTCAAGGGTGTGAACTTCGAATTCGGCAAGGCCGTTCTCCTCCCCGAGGCGCAGAACGCACTGGACCAGGTGGCTGGAAGCCTGGTCGCCAACCCTGATATTCGTGTCGAGGTGGCCGGATACACGGATAACGTTGGCGCGGCGACGTTCAACCAGAAGCTGTCGCAGTCGCGCGCCGATGCGGTAAAGGCCTATCTGGTTCAGAAGGGAGTGGACGCGGGGCGTCTCGAGTCCAAGGGATATGGTGAAGCCAACCCCGTGGCGTCGAACAAGACGAAAGCCGGCCAGGCCGAGAACCGGCGGGTGGAGCTGCACAAACTGAGCTGACAGCTCTCCACCTCCTGGGGTGGAACATGATCAGGGAAGGAACGGGGCCAGGCGCCTGCAGGCGCCTGGCCCCACTTGCACTTCGCGCTTTTGTGATCGCCGCTCGCCGCCTTTAGCGAATGTCCTCGCGGCCCAACGCCGCACGGACGGCTTCGCGAATGGCGAGAATCGCCTGACTGCGTGCCGCGGGAGAGTCGTCGCGAACGTGCACCTCAATGCCATTCGCGATGGCGATGCGGTGCCACACGGCCTGGCCATCCAGATCCGGGTCCGGTGTCGCGTCAGCTCCCGCGCCAAGTGCGGGTGCCAGTGACGATGCCACCCGGCGCTCGAGGGCATCGCCGGCCAGCTCCTTCAACTCCTCCTTGATCCGGTCGAGCGTCTGACCTTCACGCTGGCGAATCTTGACGAAGGTCAGTTGCAGCAGATGCCGGTAGTTATAGGTGGCGGCGGTGCCAGTTCCGTCGGGATGATCGAGCAACCCGCTTGCCACGTAGAAGCGGACGGCGCGCGCACTCGGCTCTGCCCGTGCTGCGGCATTGGTGGGTCGCATCCCTGCGCCATTGACCAGTGACGTCACATGCGCGGCAAGCCCGCGTGCGTTCCAGGGCGCGTGGCGCGCGTGCGCGCGCAGCAGAGGGATGGGCGAGTCCGGCATGGGAGTCAAGAATAACGCGCGAGAGAGGGAGACGACAGGAGAAACAGGAAGACGGCGAGAGTTATGTGAAACTCTCGCCGTCTGGAACCATCGGGGACTGCGTTGCAGGACTGATCGGATCAGCGCCGCCGCCCTCTGGCAGATCGCCTGGTGGCTGCCTTCTTCCTGGTCGGCGCTTTCTTGCGCGCGGCAGGCCGGGATGCCTTTTTCGCGGTCTTTTTCATGGCCCGCTTTGGAGCTTTTCGGGCGGCTTTCTTCGCGGCGGCCTTCTTCGGCGCCTTGCGAACGGTCTTTTTCGCCGCTGGTTTCCTGGCTGCTGGTTTCTTCGCTGCCGGTTTTCTGGCCGCCGGTTTCTTCGCTGCCGGTTTCTTCGCCGGCGCGGCTGCCGCCTTCCCGGGCGGTTTCGCGGCCGGTGCGGGTGCCCTGGCCGGGGCCTTTACCGGTTGAGCGGAGGGTGCCGTGACGCGCACGATGGGAGGACGGACGAAGACATCTTCCTCCACGTCTTCCGTCGTCTCCTCTTCGACCGCCGGCTCCTCCTCCTCAGACTCCTCTTCGTCGGTCTTATCGAAGAGATCGTCCCCATGATGCTTCATTCCCCATCCTGCGCCCCCTTCCTCATCGTCGTCGTCATCATATGATGAACCGCCGCCGCCGAACCCGAGATCTTCCTCGTCGTCGTCGTGTTCAGAGAGGTGGAGCCGGTCGTTGTACTGATCACCGCGCGGCATGATTGCCTCCTTTCGAGTTTGTCGCGAAGCTCACCGAGCTGCGGCGCGCGCACTGCTTGGCGATTGTCGGCTTCCCAATACAACAGATCGGGCGGAAGGTCAAGGGGCCAAGGGGTCAGGGGGCCAGGGGATAAGGAATGGGAAGCCGGATGAGAGGGGAAAGACCTCCCATTCCCTGCCGCGACGTCAGTCGCCGGCAACCGGCGCCGGTTGCGGAACTTCCGCGGCACTCGTTTTGAACAGTTTGATCCGTTGCTGCACCGAGTCCAGATAGGTGTAGATCACGGGTGTCACGTAGAGCGTGATGAGCTGTGAGAACGCCAGGCCGCCCACGACGGCGATGCCCAGGGGGCGCCGCGATTCTGCGCCGGAGCCTGTGCCGAGGGCAATCGGCAGCGTGCCCATCAGTGCGGCCATCGTTGTCATCATGATGGGACGGAAGCGGACCGCGCAGGCCTCCATGATCGCATCTCGCGCGGACTTGTGGTGATTGCGCTCCGCCTCGATGGCGAAATCGATCATCATGATTGCGTTCTTCTTCACCAGACCGATCAGCATGATGATGCCGACGAAGGCATAGAGACTGAGCTCCGTACGGAACACGACCAGCGTGAGGAGCGCGCCAAAGCCCGCGAACGGCAGTCCCGAGAGAATCGTGAGCGGATGGATGAAACTCTCGTAGAGAATGCCGAGCACAATGTAGATCACCACCACGGCGAGCACGAGCAGCATGAGCAGACCGCTCTGTGCCTCCTGGAATGCCTGCGCAGTGCCGCTGAACTCCGTGCTGATGGTGGACGGCAGCGACTGACGTGCGGCGCTCTCCACCTGTGAGACGGCCGAACCCAGCGAGACGCCGGGCGCGAGATCGAAGGAGAGCGTGACGGACGGCAATTGTCCCGAGTGATTCACCGTGAGCGGTCCAATGTCCGACGTGATGTGTGCCAGGGAACCCAGCGGCACCAGGTCGCCCGTACTCGAGTGGATGTACAGCATGTTGAGCGCCGACAGGTCGCGCTGATACTGGGGCAGCAGCTCCATGACCACCCAGTACTGGTTCGTGGGCGTGTAGATCGTGGAGACCTGGCGGGCGCCGTACGCATTGTACAGTGCCTGCTCCACCTGCCCCGCGCTGATGCCGAGCGACGAGGCCCGGTCGCGGTCTATCTGCACGTCGATCTGCGGACTCGCGATCTGCAGATCGCTCGTCACGTTCTGCAGCCCCGTGATCTGCTTCATGCGTGTTTCGAGCACGTGGGATGCCTGATACAGCGTCTGCAGGTCCGGACTCTGCAATGTGAACTGGTACTGGCTCTTGGTGTGGTGGCCGCCAATGCTGATCGGCGGCGGATTCTGCATGAAGACCTGGATGCCGGCGACCGTCGAAAACTTCCGGCTCATCTCCTGCATCACTTCATCCGCGCTGAGCTTGCGCTCGGGGTGATCCTTGAGGTGAATGAAGAGGCGTCCCTGGTTGGTCGTACTGCCATAGCCGCTGCCCACGGACGACATGAAGCCTTCGACGTTCGGGTCGGCCTGGACGATGTCTGCCACGGCCTGCTGGTGCTGGACCATGGACTGATACGATGTGCCTTCGGCGGCCTCGGTCGTCGCATTGAGGCGTCCCTGATCCTCGCTGGGAAGGAATCCCTTGGGGACCACCACGGCGAGCAGCCCCGTTCCCACGAGGATACCCGCCGAGAACAGCAGCATGAGTGGCCGGTGATCCATGGCCCAGCCGAGGGTCCGGATGTAGAAGTCAACGCTCTTCTGGTAGGCCCGCTCGGTGGCGTTGTAGAGACGCCCGTGCTCCTGACCGTGCTGCGACCGGAGAAAGCGGCTGCAGAGCATGGGCGTGAGCGTGAGCGACACGAACCCCGAGACGAGAATCGCGACACCAATCGTGACGGCGAACTCGTGGAACAAGCGACCGACCAGTCCTCCCATGAAGAGCACGGGAATGAAGACGGCCACGAGCGAGAACGTCATGGAGAGAATGGTGAAGCCGATCTCGCGCGACCCATTGAGTGCGGCCTGGAACACCGGTTCTCCCATCTCGATGTGGCGCACGATGTTCTCGAGCATGACAATGGCATCGTCCACCACGAATCCCACGCATAACGTGAGGGCCATCAACGACAGATTATCGAGACTGTACCCCAGCAGGTACATCACCACGAAGGTGCCGATGAGCGACATCGGCAGGGCGAGACTGGGGATGATGGTCGCCGACACATTGCGCAGGAACAGGAAGATCACCATCACCACGAGACAGAGCGTGATGAACAGGGTGACCTTCACGTCCGACACGGACTGCTGGATGGAAACCGAGCGATCGTAGAGCGTCTGGACTTCCACGGACGGGGGAAAGTCGGTTTCCATCTGCTTGAGGGCGAGCTTCACTCCGTCGGCGACCTTGACGGTGTTGGTGCCCGGCTGGCGCTGGACGGCGAGCACGATGGACCGCGCGCCGTTGAACCAGCTCGCCGTCTTGTCGTTCTGCACGCCGTCGTTCACCTGACCCAGGTCGCCCAGCCGTACCGGAGCGCCGTTGCGATAGGCCACGATCATTGGACGGAAGGTCCCGGCGTCGTTGAGCTGCCCGTTCGCCTGGACCGTGTACGCCTTGTCGGTGCCCCACAGAATGCCGGTGGGGAGATTGACATTGGCGTTCGACACCGCGTCCACGACCTCATCAATGCCGATCTTGCGCGCCGACATGGCCTGCGGATCGAGCTGGATGCGCACGGCGTACTTCTGCGACCCGTACACCTGTACCTGCGCGACGCCATCCACCGTCGAGATGCGCTGCGCCAGGAACGTCTCCGCGTACTCGTCGAGCTGCGAGAGCGGCAGTGTCTTGGAGAGGAGCGCGAGATAGAGAATTGGCGACGCCGATGGATCCACCTTGCGATACGAGGGTGGAATGATCCCATCGGGCAACTGTCGCAACGTCTGCGAAATGGCGGCGTTCACATCCTGCGCCGCCGCGTCCACGTTGCGATCCAGCGAGAACTGCAGCGTGATGTCCGTGGAGCCCTGACTGCTGCTGGATGTCATGGCGTCCACACCCGCGATGGTCGAGAACTGCTTCTCGAGCGGTGTGGCCACGGCGCTGGCCATGGTTTCGGGACTTGCCCCAGGGAGCGAGGCGCTCACCGTGATGGTGGGATAATCCACGGTGGGGAGGTCGCTCACCGGCAGCAGCCGATACGCGACAACCCCGAAAATGAGAATGGCCGACATGACCAGTGTGGTCATGACGGGCCGTCGGATGAACGGTTCCGGGATATTCATCAGGACCTCGGCTGATCCGTGCCGGGTGGCGCCTTGATCTGAACCTTCAGTCCGGTGACCAGCCGGAGCTGGCCGTCGGTGACGACCGTATCGCCGGCGGCGACACCGCTCGCGATGATGGCGTCATTTCCCGCCGTGCGCTGGACCTTGACCTCGCGCTGGGTGGCCGTTCCGCCCTTCACGACAAAGACGTACGTGCCGGTCTGGCTCTGGACCACAGCCGGGGCCGGGGCCACCAGGGCATCCTGCTGGACGTAGAGCTGCAGCGCCGCATTCACGAATTCACCGGGCCAGAGCGTCGCATTGGTATTGTCGAATCGCCCCTTGAGCAGGATGGTTCCGGTGGTTGTATCCACTGCGTTGTCCAGGAAGGACATCGTGCCCTGGCTGGTGGGGCCGCCGCTCACGGGCTGCACCGTGATGGGAAGCGTATTGCCATTGTACTTGCGAATATTTGTCAGATTGGACGACGGCACCGCGAAGCGGACCAGAATGGGGCGGATCTGATTGATGACGACAAGCGGCGCCCCGTCGGCCTTGACGAGGTTGCCTTCCTTCATGAGCAGCGAGCCCGCGCGCCCCGAGATGGGCGCGCGGATGGTGGCGTACTCGACGTTGAGCCTGGCCTGCTCTACAGCGGCTTGATCGGAGCTGACGGTCGCCGTGAGTGATGCGGCGTTCGCCACCGCCTGATCGTACTGCTGCGTGGTGACATAATCCTGCTTCACGAGCTGCGCGAAGCGTTTCTCGTCCTGCTGCGCGGTCACGAGCTGCGCCCGGTCCTTGGCCAGCACACCTTGCGCCTGCTGCAGCGCGGCCTGATAGGGTCGCGGATCAATCTGGAAGAGCACCTGACCGCGTTGAACTTCGTCCCCTTCCCTGAAGGCCACGTGCGTGAGGATGCCGTTCACCTGTGCCATCACCGAGACACTCTGCAACGGCTCGACAGTGCCGGTCGCATCAATTTCGAACGGCATGGGGCGCTGCTGCACGATGGCGACGCTCACCGGCACGGGAGGCGGCGCTTCCTTTGCGGGGTCCGAGCACGCAACGGCCAGCGCGACCAGACCAATGGTCGCCGCGACAGGCCGCGGCAGGTGAAGCGTGTGACGTAGGAACCGGTATTTCATGGTTGGCTATTCACGTCCGGTTGAATCGGGAGCGAGGTGCACGTTGCTGTTGCCATGTGCGTCGAGCACGCCCGCATCGTGCGCGAGCTGGGCGAGTGCCGTCTGCCAGATCCACCGGGACTGGACCTGCTGGGCGCGTGCGTTCGCGAGCGCGCTCTGCGCCGCGAGCAGATCCAGGACGCTGCCGACGCCCGCCTTGTAGCGGCCGAGCGCCACGCTGTCGGACAATTGGGCACTGGCCAGCAGGTCATCGGCGGTCTTCACGCGCCGGGTAGCGGTCTGGAGCGTATAGTACGAGCTGAAGACCTGAAACATCACCTGCTGCCGCAACGCATCGAGCCGCGACGCCGCGGCCTGCGCCTGTGCTTCGGCCTGCATCTGATTGTATGCACGGGAGAACCCGGCGAACAGCGGAATGCTCAGGCCGAGCGAGATCGTGTAGTTGTTGCCGCTGCCCCGGTTCTGGATGTATGTGCGACCGCCGTTTCCGGACAGCAGGAGTGATGGAAGTCGCTCGGCGCGGACGGCACCGATGTGCGCGTGCGCGCCCGCCGAGTCGGCCATGGCCGCAGCCAGGTCCGGGCGTGAGCTCACGGCGCGAGCGATCAGGGTATCCACACTGTCCGCGAGCGTCGCAACCGGAATGTGTGCGGGCTGCTCGACATCGTAGGGCACATTGGCTGGCAAGCCAAGGGCAAGTGCGAGTGCACCCCGGGTGGTCTGCAACGTGCCTTCCGTGCTCTCCGCATCGAGCTGTGCCTGGGACAGCGCCGTTTGCGCCTGGAGGACGTCAGCAATGGTGGCCACCCCGACGCGATGCCGTTCCTGCGCGGCCTGATAGTTGGTCTGGGCATCCTTGAGGGTGGACTGCTGCGCCTCGAGGAGTCCCTTGGTGGCCATGTAGTTGAAGTACGCCGACTCGACCTGCAGGACCACATCCTGGATCGTGGCATTGTGCGTCCAGTCGGCGGAGAGCAGCGCCTGCTTGGCGACTGCCACGTTTCCCGAACGACCACCGAAATCGAGCAGCAGATACGAGAGCGTGAGACTCGGCCCATACGTCGTCTGCTGGACTGCGGAGCGCCCCTGCGTCGCGACCGTCTTGAATCGCGAGCCATTGACATCGGCATCAATGGTGGGAAACCAGGCGCCCTTTGACGAGCCGTAGACGGCGGCCGCCGCGCGGGCATTGGCCCAGGAGATCCGCGTCGCGGGGTTGTTCCGCAGCGCGAGATCCACGATGTCGGTAAGCGTGAGCTGCTTGAGGCGGCTCTCGATGTCAGCGGGAATCTGGGGTACGGCGCCAGCGGCCCTTGTTGCGGCCACAGGCCGTTCGGGTGGCGTCCACGCCGCGTTGGGAGCGGGGGACGTCCCGGAAACTCCGGAAACCGACGGCGGGTGAACACAACCAGCAGACACGACAGCGACGCTGGCGGCGACTCCAATGCGAAGTCGCCGCGAAATATTCATGGAAGAGCGGGTCACAGAGGAAGATACGTGTGGACCAGGCCAAGTGCTGAGCGAGATGAGCAAAAAGCTGTTTGAATTTCGCCCGTTCCACTGCCCGTGCTCCGGGTGAAACGGCGGTCATTCGCTCAGTCCACGAACTCGACCTCCACGGGCTTCTGAATCAACCCCGCCTGCACGCCCCGGTGAATGAATTCCCGGACAGCCTTCCGGCCGCGCTCGCCATAGTCGAGCGTCCAGTCGTTCACATACATGCCAACGAAGGTGTCGGCGCGTTCGCGGGCCAGGCCTCGCGCGTAGCGCATGGCGTGATCGAGCGCGTGCGCGCGGTGGTCGAGCCCATAGGCGATGCTCGCGCGCAGATGCTGCGAGATCCGTTGCGTGAGCTCGGGGCCCAGGTCCTTGCGCACGACATTGCCCCCCAGCGGGAGAGGAAGGCCGGTCTCACCGAACCACCATTCGCCCAGGTCCACTACGAGGTGCAGCCCCTGGTCACCGAAGGTGAGCTGGCCTTCATGAATGAGCAGCCCCATGTCCACCTCGCCGCGCAGGACGGCGTCCTCGATCTGGTCGAAGGGGGTCTGCACCGCCGTGAAGCGCGGCTCGTAGAGCTGGAGCGCGAGGTAGGCGCTGGTGAGCGGGCCGGGGACCGCGATGCGCTTGCCGCGGACGTCGGCGCGCTGCGCCGGTGCGCGCGCGACGAGCCGCGGGCCGTAACGATCGCCCATGGAAGCGCCGTGCGGGAGCAACGCGTAGCGGTCGGCGAGGTGAGCGTATGCGTGAATGGAGACCGCGGTGACCTCGAGCTCGGCGCGCAGCGCGCGCTGGTTGAGCGATTCGATATCCTGCAGCTCGTGGACGTAGCGCAGATCGCCGGTGTCAATCTTCCCTTCGGCGAGCGCGTAGAACATGAACGCGTCGTCGGAATCGGGGCTGTGGGCGACGTGAATGGTGGTCGGCATGCGGGAATGATAACTGCCGGGAAGCGGCGTGGGGGCCGAAGGCCCCCCACGCCTGCGGGAAGCGCCGCGCTGCGCGCGGCTGAGGGAAGCGGCCGGCTGCCTGCGGCAGCGGCCTGCGGGACTTCGTACGTGCCCTCGTCCTGCTTGTCCATTCGCGATTGCCGATTCCCACGAGCACGGAGACTGTATGCAGCCGCGGCACCCGTGGGCACTGCACCGCTTCCCGGAGGTCAGTTCGCTTTCTTCGCCGCTTCGATGGCGGCGACGATCTCGTTCTGGTGTCGCTGATATTCGGGGAGATTCTTCGCGAGCTCGGATGACTGTGCGGTGATGAGACGCTTCTGCAGTGCTTTCATCATGGTCGCGTTGCCGGCATCGCGGGCCAGGGAAATGGAGAGTGTGAGGCCGAGGAGGTGATTCGGGTCCGCGGCGAGAATGCTGTCAGCCTGCGCCTGCGCGAGCGGGGTTGCGCCGGCCACCTCGGCGATGCGTCCCATGTCGTAGCGGGAGTCGAGATCCTGCTGCGGGAGCATCTGGTAGGCCGAAATCCCCATCTGGGAGAAGAACTCGACACTGTCCTTCTTGCCCTCGGAGTCGAGGCGCATGATCCGGTCGTAGAGCCGGTCGGCGCGTTCGCGCGGGGAGAGCGCTGAGATATCCGGTGCGCGCACCGGGGCGTCGCCCGGCTGCACTGCGTTGTCGCCGGCCGAACCGTTGGGGGCGGTCGCGACAGCGACGTCGCCCTGCGCCGCCGGTGGACGGCTGAAGCGCTGCGCGGCGACGAGAGCAATGAGGGCAAGGAGCGCGATGCCGGCCACCGCCCATGGGAGCGCCGCGGGGAATCCACCTGCATGGAGTGCGACGGGCGTGGCAGCGCCGCCGGCTGCTCCCACCGGGGCGGCGCCGGCCGGCGTGCCGCAGCGATGACAGAACTTCGCGCCTGGCGTGAGCGCCGCGTGACAGCCCGCGCAGGCCGCGCCCTGGAGCGGCGCGCCGCACGCCGCACAGAAGCGACCGGAGGCTACCGCACCGCAGGCGGGGCAGTTCGTGGACGGAGAACTCGGAGAGGTCATGACAGCAGAGTGAATGACGGGAGAAGAAGTTGAAATCTATCAGGGGGGCTGACGTGATAGGGAATGGGCAATCGGGAATGGGGAATGGGGAGGCTGATTCCCGGTTCCCGATGACATTGGGGTGCGGTTTGCGGGGGGCGGACTGCCTCGCCGATTCCCGATTGCCGATTGCCGCGTAGAAGGCAAGGGTGACAGGGAGTGGCCCGTTCCTCATTTCCGCCCTAGCTTCCGGCCACGCGCTCCCCTCTCGTTTCCTCAGCGACCATCACCATGGTGCAGACCAGGACTCGCGCCATCGTGCCGAGCACGACGGGCGCCACGAAGCAGGACATCCTCGCGCTGGCAGCCAGGAACAACGTTCGCTTTCTCCGACTCCAGTTCACGGACATCCTGGGCGTGAACAAGAACGTGGAAGTGCCGGCGACGCAGTTCGAGAAGGCGTTGGCGGGCGACATCATGTTCGATGGTTCCTCGATAGAAGGGTTCGTGCGCATCGAGGAGTCGGACATGCTGCTGGTGCCGGACCTGGATACCTTCCGCGTGTTTCCGTGGGGAAGCGAGGAGAATCGCGTCGCGCGCGTGATCTGCGACATCAACCTGCCGGACGGCACGCCGTTCTCCGGCGACCCGCGTGGCGCGCTCAAGCGGCAGATCGCGCGCGCCGGAAAGCTTGGCTTCACGATGAATGCGGGGATGGAAGCCGAGTTCTTCATGTTCAAGCAGCCGGTGAACGGCGGGCCATCCACGGAGACGCACGACGTGGGCGGCTACTTCGATCTCGCGCCGGTGGACCTCGGCGAAGATGCGCGCCGCGCGATCGTGGATGTGCTCGAGCAGATGGGATTCGAAGTGGAAGCCGCGCATCACGAGGTCGCCAACGGCCAGCACGAGATCGATTTCCGCTATGCGGACGCCCTGACGACGGCGGACAACATCGCGACGTTCCGGTTTGTGGTGAAGTACGTCGCGCAGACGTTCGGCCTGGTGGCGAGCTTCATGCCCAAGCCCGTGTACGGGCAGAATGGCAGCGGCATGCACACGCATCAGTCGCTGTTTCGCGGCGCTGACAATGCGTTCTATGATCCCCGGGCGCAATGGCAACTGAGCAAGGTGGCGTTGCACTACATTGGCGGGCTGCTGCAGCACGCGCGGGGCTTCTGCGCGATCACCAACCCGCTGGTGAATTCGTACAAGCGGCTGGTGCCGGGATTCGAAGCACCGGTGAACGTCGCCTGGTCCATGCACAACCGGTCGCCGCTCATCCGCGTGCCGGAGCGCCGCAAGACCGGCACGCGTGTGGAGCTGCGCATGCCGGATCCGAGCGCGAATCCGTATCTGGCGCTCAGCGTGATGCTGGCGGCGGGACTGGATGGGTTGGAGACGAAGGCCGATTATCGGGAGCCGGTGGATACGAACATTTTCGAGATGTCGCACCGGGAGAAGCGGCGGCTGCGGATCGATGATCTGCCCGGGGATCTCAACGAGGCGTGCGCCGAGCTGGAGAAGGACAAGGTGGTACGTGACGCGCTCGGCGCGCACATCACGGCCAACTTCCTGGAGGCCAAGCGGCTGGAGTGGCGGGAGTACATCTCGCAGGTGAGCCGGTGGGAGCTGGAGGAGTATCTGGGGAAGTACTGAGGGTAGGGGGCTAGGGGGCTAGGGGGCTAGGGGAACAGCTCAATCACGATCCCGCCCCTAGCCCCTAGCCCCCTAGCCCCCTAGCCCCCCAACCACCCCCAGGCCTTGACAATTTCCGGAATGTAAGCGATTTCTGTAAACGTTTACATAGCGGGCTGCTGCGGGCTCGCCGTCGGCAATTCGCGAT
>Ga0207652_10000843_pt1 | contig 29231 bp, 18 predicted proteins | sample KBSC63BmetaG_FD_184334 | JGI IMG/M metagenome (GOLD analysis project Ga0207652, IMG submission 184334) | Corn rhizosphere microbial communities from Kellogg Biological Station, Michigan, USA - KBS C6-3B metaG (SPAdes) (version 2) | ecosystem: Host-associated > Plants > Roots > Rhizosphere ...
CGCCGTTGCGCGCCAGGCCGAGCTGGAAACGCTGTACCGCCTGAGCCGCGCGCTGCTTGAAACCGACAAGCTGCTGGAGTTGACCAACTCCATTCCTGCGGCGGTTGCGCTGGCGACGGATGCGACGGCGGTGCTGTTTTATCTGCTCGATGGCGATCGGGTGTACCGGTCGGTCGGAAATATGTCCGCGCCCGTGACGATGGATGAGTTGCGGGAGATGTCGCATGCTGCTGGGCCTTCCACGACGGTGGATGGCGAAGAGTGCATCGTTCCGCTGCGTGCCGGGGTGAGGCCGCGCGGTGTGCTGCTTTTGAAGGGTGTGTCTCTTTCGAACCAGAGTCTTGAGGCGCTCGGAGGGCTGGTTTCGATCTCGCTCGATCGGGCCCAGGCATTGGAACTGGTGACGCGTGGCGAAGCTGCGAAGGAGAGCGAGCGGCTGCGCGCGTTGATGATTGATTCGATCACGCACGAACTGCGCACGCCGCTGACTTCGATCAAAGCTTCGGTCAGTACGCTGCTGTCGTCGGATGTCTCGGAGGAGGGGGCGCGCGATCTGCTGACGGTGATCGACGAAGAGAGTGACCGCCTGAACCGGCTGGTGGCGCAGGCGGTCGAGATGGCGCAACTCGATACGCAGGAAGTGCGGATGAGCTTCAGTCCGCAGCCGGTCGCAGGCTTGATCGGCGACGCCATTGAAGCGAACCAGATTGCGCTGCACGAACATCCTGTAACGGTCACAGTGCCGGAAAGTTTGCCGTTGGTGGATGCAGACCCCGCGTGGATGCAGAAAGTGCTCGGCAATCTTCTGGATAACGCTGCGAAGTATTCCGCGCCAACGCAGCCGATTTTTGTCAGCGCGGAATCGCGGCCGGGGTTTGTGGCGATCAGTGTCGCAGACAGGGGAGCGGGCATCGATCCGATGGAGCAGTCTTTGATCTTCGACAAGTTCTACCGCGCGAGGTCACAGCGTCAGACCGTGTCCGGCACTGGGATGGGGCTGGCAATTTGCCGGGCAATCATTGAAGCGCACGGCGGCACGCTTTCCGTGACGAGCCAGCAGGGGCAGGGGTCGGTGTTCACGTTTACGCTGCGCATTCATTGAGGGATGCTGCGGTAATCGGCTATTTGAATGCAATGTGAAAAAATGAAGGTGAGCTTGTCCCCGTCGTTCAGTGGCCCAGGACTCCGCCGACTCCTGGCGGCAACAGAGGTTCGAATCCTCTCGGGGACGCCAATTATTTTAATTGTGGCTGCGGGTGGGCAGTTATGCCTGGGGTAGGAGTACTTTCACGCAAAGTTCGCTAAGAAATGCGCCAAGTGTCGCAAAGGATTCCGTGGCGAACTTGGCTCCCTTTGCGAACTTTGCGTGAAAGCTTTTGTTCTCTTGAACCCGGAGTCGAATTCTCGAGGAAGTCACCTCTTCCAAGTCGTTATCGTCCAGTGCTAACGTTGGCCTGTTAGATAACTTGCGAGGTGCTGATGATCGATTCGAAGGCCGTGCTTGCCGATCTCGATGAACTGCGGGCGTTGACCGCCACAGAAGATGGTGCACAACGAGTGGCGTGGTCGCCTGTCTGGTTGAAGGCGCGTGCGTGGTTCGAGGAGAAACTTGCGGGCTTGCCGGTAGAGCATCACTATGATGCCGCGGGCAATCATTGGGTAACGTTGCGTGGTGAATCAGAGAAAGCGCTGGTGCTGGGGAGCCACCTCGACTCGGTGCCGAACGGTGGGTGGCTGGATGGCTGTCTCGGCGTGCTTGCCGGGTTGGAAGTGTTGCGCGGCATTGTGCGCGAAACGAACGGACGCCCGCCGGTCACGGTGCGGCTGGTGGATTGGGCGGACGAAGAGGGCGCTCGCTTCGGGCGAAGCTTGTTTGGGTCGTCGGCATTTGCGGGAACGCACAGCATCGAGGCCGACCGCCTGCGTGTCGATCGCGAAGGCACAACACTGGAAGCTGCCCTGAAACAGTGTGGTGTGGATGTGAGAAGTGTCGGGGACGCGTCTGTCGAGCAGGCGAATATGGCGGCGTATCTCGAGTTGCACATCGAGCAGGGACCGATCCTCGAGCGCACCGGCAAAGTGCTGGCGGCAGTGCAGGGAACCAAGGGCGTTGAGCGCCATACGATCACGTTTCGCGGTCAGGAGGCGCATTCGGGCTCAACGCCGATGGAAGCTCGCCGCGATGCACTGGCGGCAGCCGCGAAACTTGCGCTGGAGATTCGTCCGATTGCGATGAGGCATCCGCTGGCGGTCTGCACTATGGGCAGCGTCAAGACGTTTCCGGGGATTGTGACCGCTGTCGTCGGGCGCTGCGAAGTGACCGTGGACATGCGCGATCTGGATGCCGGTGTGCTGGCGGAAATGTTGCGCGAAACAAGGGAAGCCAGCGAGCGATTCGCGAAAGAAGAGGGTTGCACGGTCGACTGGTCGAAGATCTGGTCGATTGCGCCGATTCCGTTTCATGCAGACCTGATAAGGCTGTGCGACGAAGCGATTGTGGAGACAGTGGGTGAGTCGCAGCATCTGCCATCTGGTCCGCTGCATGATGCGGCGGAGGTCGCACAGCTCGGTGTGCCGACGGTGATGATGTTCGTGCAGTCGCTGAACGGCCTGAGCCACAATCCCGCCGAAGACACAAAACGCGACCATGTGGAACTTGCGGTGAAGGCATTCGGCACGCTGGCGGACAAGACGATGGCGTGGATGCTGTCAGACCGAGCGTGACTAGGTACCTCGGGGGATACCCCAAAGCTCCAAAAATAGTGCATAATCGTGACTTCAGAAACGTCGCTGAAGCTGCTCGAAAGCCCGCATGGATTTCTTATCCGATGCGGGTCTTGCATTTCTTAAGCGGCGTGGTGATGGATGGAGATTGAAGGGCTACGATGAGTGACACAACCAGTTTTCAAGAGCAGTCGAAAACGCCGCCGGAAATAGCGGCGCGTTTCCCGGACCTGCATCCTGCCTTCGATAAACAGGCTGCGGTGCCGGAGGCGAACCGCTGTCTCTATTGTTTCGACGCGCCCTGTATGCAGGCCTGTCCTACCCACATCGATGTGCCGAAGTTTATCAAGAAGATTGCCAGCGGCAACCTGATGGGCTCCGGGAAGACGATTCTGGATGCGAATATTCTGGGTGCCAGTTGTTCCCGTGCCTGCCCTGTGCAGGTGTTATGTGAAGGCGCCTGTGTGTTGCATCGCTATAACAAGAAGCCGATTGAGATTGGACGGCTGCAGCGGTTCGCGATGGATGCGCTGCATGAAAGTGGAGCGCCGCTGCCGTTCTCGCCAGGCGCGGACACCGGCAAGTCTGTCGCGCTGATTGGAGGCGGCCCCGCATCGCTTGCCTGCGCTGCAGAGCTTCGGCGGCGTGGCATTCGCGCGGACATCTACGATGCGCGCCCGTTGCCCGGCGGCCTGAACACCTACGGCATTGCGGAGTACAAGCTGACGCTCGAAGCCAGTCTGCGAGAGATCGATATGCTCGCTCAGCTCGGCGTGAATTTCCATTTCAACGTAATGGTGGACGCGGCGAAACTCGCGGAGTTGGAAGGAGCCCACGATGCGGTTTTCCTCGGCCTCGGGCTGGGTGCGATTCACCGCCTCGGCGTCGCCGGGGAGCAGATGCAGGGTGTGACCAACGCGCTCGACTTCATTGCCGGGTACAAAAGCGGAAAGATTACGTCAGCGCCGGAGCGGGTTGCTGTGGTGGGTGCGGGCAATACGGCGATCGACGCGGCGAATGCTGCGGTGCGGCTGGGCGCACGCGAGGTTCACATGATTTACCGCCGCGGCCCGGAGCAGATGTCGGCCTTCGACTTCGAGTACGAGCACGCGAAGCAGGAGGGCGTGAAGTTCCTGTGGCATGTGCAGCCGGTGGGAATTCAGGGAGGCGATGCTGTCGCAGGGCTCGAACTACAGAAACTGGAGCCGAGCGCGGATGGGTCGCTGGTGCCCGTGCCGGGCTCCAATTTTGTCCTCGCCACGGACCTGGTCGTGCTGGCAATCGGACAATCGACCCACACGGAATTCCTGACAGCTTTCGATGACCGTGCAGAGACAGTCAAACTCGAGCGCGGACGCATTGTGATCGACCGCGCGTCGGGGCAGACGTCGAACCCGAAGTATTTTGCGGGCGGCGATTGCACCAATGGCGGCCGCGAAGTGGTGGATGCAGTAGCCGATGGAAAACGGGCCGGCATTGGAATTGCCGCATGGCTGGAGGGCAAAAATGCCAACGCTTGAAACCACGTTTGCGGGAATTAAATGTCTGAATCCCTTCTGGCTCGCGTCCGCTCCGCCGACGAATTGCGGCGAACAGATTATGCGAGCGTTCGATGCGGGATGGGGCGGAGCAGTGTGGAAGACCATCGGTGCGCCTATTACGAATGTGTCGTCGCGCTATTCGTCGATCGACTGGAGCGGCCAACGGATGATGGGGTTCAATAATATTGAGCTGATTTCAGATCGCCCGACGGAGGTGAACCTGCGCGAGATTGCGGAGGTCAAGCGGCGGTATCCGAAGCATGTGGTGATCGCGTCGCTGATGGTGGAATCGAACCGCGAGACGTGGCATGACATTGTGCAGCGCGCAGAGGACGCGGGAGCGGATGGGCTGGAGTTAAACTTCGGTTGTCCGCATGGAATGAGCGAGCGCGGCATGGGGTCGGCGGTCGGGCAGGTGCCGGAGTACTGCCAGCAGATTACGGGCTGGGTGAAGGAGAAAGCGCGTACACCGGTCATCGTGAAACTGACGCCGAACATCTCCGATATCCGCATGCCGGCCCGCGCGGCCAAACGTGCGGGTGCTGATGCGCTTTCGGCGATCAACACGATCAACTCGATCACTGGCATCGATCTGAACACACTTGAGCCAAGGCCGATGGTGGATGGCAAGTCGTCGCACGGCGGTTACTGTGGGCCGGCGGTAAAGCCGATTGCGCTGAACATGGTGCAGCAGGTTAACTCCGACTTCGTCGATGGCGATCCGCTGCCGATGTCGGGCATCGGCGGCATTGGTTCGTGGCAGGATGCGGCCGAATTTATTCTGCTGGGCTCGGGTACGGTGCAGGTGTGTACGGCGGCGATGCACTACGGGTATCGTATTGTCGAAGACATGGCCGACGGTCTGCTGGAGTGGATGCGTCAAAAAGGCTATGCGACGATCGACGATTTCCGCGGGCTCTCGCTGCCCAACATGCGCGACTGGAAAAACCTGAATTTGAACTACCGTGTCGTCGCCGAGATTCATGCGGAAAAGTGCATCGGCTGCCAGCTTTGCTATACCGCCTGCTGGGATGGAGCGCATCAGTGCATCCACCTCGACCGCGCCGATGGCGGGATGGAGCAAATAGTCGTCGGAACGGACCCGCGTTACGCCCACGCTGAACCGAACCCGCATGGCAAGCCGACACCAGCGATGGTGGCGGCGCAGTCAGCGAAGCTGATCTCGACAACACCAATCCCCAAGCTCGATTTGAATGGCGCAGGCTCGGACAGTACATTGACACCGCTGCACAGGATTCCGCGCGTCGACGTGGACGAGTGCGTCGGGTGCAATCTGTGTTCGCTCGTTTGCCCGGTGGAGGATTGCATCACGATGGAACGCGTCGAAAACGGTCTGCCGCCGCAGACGTGGGCAGAGCGTGTTGCCGCGGGCAGCGTCCCGACGGGCGCGGAAAACGCGGCGAATCCGAATCACTAGCAACAGGAGTGCAGATCATGGGAACTCTGATTAAGAACGGAACGGTGGTAAGCGCTGAGAACTCGCAGCGGCTCGATGTCCTGGTCGAAGGCGAAACCATTCGCGAGGTCGCGGCCGATATTTCGCCGGAGGGCCACACCGTTGTCGACGCCACGGGCCTGCTGGTGATGCCAGGCGGCATCGACGTCCACACTCATCTGGACATGCCGTTTGGCGGCACCACTTCCGCCGATGACTACACGACCGGCACGCAGGCCGCGGCGGTCGGTGGCACGACGACCGTCATCGACTTCGCGTTGCAAAACCAGAGCAGCACTTTGCAGGATGCGCTGACGACATGGCTCAGAAAATCGGATGGAAAATCCTGTGTCGACTTCTCGCTGCATATGGCAGTGACCAATCTCCACGGTGAAAACGGTTCGGAAACACTGCGTGAGATGGAGGAGATGGTCGACTGCGGCATCACCAGCTTCAAGCTTTTTATGGCTTATCCGAACGTGTTGATGATCAACGACACGCTGATGTTTCAGGTGATGCAGAAGGCTTCCGCGTTGAACGCGCTCTGTTGTATTCACGCGGAAAACGGCAGTGCCATCGACATCGTCGTCTCGCAGATGATCGCGGAAGGAAAGACGGAGCCGCACTACCACGCGCTCTCGCGATCCGCGAAAGCTGAGGCGGAAGCGACCCACCGTTCCATCGCACTCGCCGATATGGCAGGCTGCGCTGTGTACATCGTTCATCTTTCCAACGAGGCTGCGCTTGCTGAACTGAAGTTTATGCAGGCGCGCGGTGCGCGTGCGCTGGCCGAAACCTGCACGCAGTATCTTGTGCTTTCGATTGAAGACCAGATGCCGGGCAAGAGCTGGGACGAAGCGAAGTTTGTTTTTACTCCGCCGCTGCGTGAGAAGAAGAACCAGGACCCGCTTTGGGCTGCGCTGGCCGATGGAACGCTCTCCGTTCTATCGACCGACCATTGCCCTTTCACGATGGCGCAGAAGGCGCTCGGCAAAGGTGATTTTCGCAAGATTCCCAACGGCGGTCCCGGCATCGAAAACCGTTTACAGATACTGTGGCACTTCGGCGTGAATGCGGGACGGATCACACCGGAGAAGTTTGTCGAACTGACGAGCACTGCTCCAGCACGGATCTTCGGTATGTCGCAGAAGGGCGTCCTCGCTGCGGGCAAAGATGCCGACATTTTGCTGTGGGATCCCAATGCCGACTACACGATTTCCGCCGCGACACAGTGCATGGCGACCGACTATTCGATGTTTGAGGGATGGAAGGTGAAGGGCAATGCCAGGCATGTTTACTCGCGCGGGCAGCAGGTTGTCGACGACGGCAGGTTTATCGGCAATGTGGGGCATGGCAAGTTTGTGAAGCGTGAAGCGAATGCCGGAGGGCTGGCCTGATGCTCATCGATGTCGCACCGGAGATGCATCCGCGACAGCACGGTATCGCCGGCGCCGACGAGCGTTTGTACAACGACGACCTTGCGCCGACGCTGCCTTCGCAGCGAACGTGGAGTACCTACAACTACATCGCGCTGTGGTTTTCGATGTCGATGGAGGTAACGACGTACATGCTGGCGTCGTCGCTGATTGCCGGCGGCATGAACTGGAAGCAGGCGGTCGGGACGATCCTGCTGGGCAACCTGATTGTGCTCGTCCCGATGCTGCTGAATGCCCATGCGGGCGCGAAGTATGGCATCCCGTTCCCGGTGTTTGTGCGGGCCAGCTTTGGTACGCGCGGGGCGAATATCCCAGCGATTCTGCGGGCGATTGTGGCCTGTGGATGGTTCGGCATTCAGTCGTGGATCGGCGGCATGGCGATTACGCAGATGGTTAACATTCTCGCGCCCAGCACGGAAGCGTTGCCGTGGGTAGGGTGGACATGCTTCATCGGGTTCTGGCTGTTGAATATGGTGGTTGTGTGGCGCGGTGTGGAGTCGATTCGCTTTTTGCAAAGCTACTCCGCGCCGTTCATGCTGGTGATGTCGGCGCTGCTGCTGGGGTTCATGCTGCATAAGGCGGGCGGATTCGGACCGATGCTGTCCGCGCCCAGCAGGTTCGCGGATACACCGGCGTTTCTGCGCTATTTCCTTCCCGCTTTGACGGGCATGGTTGGATACTGGGCGACGTTGTCGCTCAACATTCCCGACTTCACCCGCTATGCGAAGAATCAGGACGCACAGATCTTCGGCCAGGCGTTCGGCCTGCCCGTTGCGATGACCCTGTACTCGTTTCTCGGGATCGCATGCACGTCTGCCTCGGCTGTAATTTTCGGCAAGCCGATCTGGAGTCCGGTGGAATTGCTGGGACGTTTCCATCAACCCTTGCTGGCGTTTCTCGGGCTCATTGCGCTGCTGGTTGCAACACTCAATGTGAACATTGGCGCCAACGTGGTGGGGCCGTCGAACGACTTCTCGAACCTGGCTCCCAGGTTCATCAGCTTCCGTACTGGCGGTCTGATTACAGGTGTGCTTGGCCTCGCGATTATGCCGTGGAAACTGATGTCCAGCTCGCATAACTATCTCGGCTGGCTCGTCGACTACTCAGGACTGTTGGGACCGGTGGCCGGCATCATGATTGCAGATTATTTCCTGGTACGGCACACGAAGCTCGACGCGGAAGCTCTCTATCGGCGCGGCGGGATCTATGAATACCGCAACGGCTTCAACGGTATTGCGCTGATCGCGTTGGTTCTTGGTATCGTGGCTGCGCTGATCGGCAGATTTCTTCCCAGCCTCGAATTTCTTTTCAAAATGGCGTGGTTCGTCGGCTTCTTCTTGTCTGGCGGGCTGTACTACATCCTGATGCTCGGCCAGCGCGTGCGGCCGGAAACTGCTTCCGAATAAATCGAAAGGCAATACGAATGAGCTCCACTGACACGCAAGATGATACGCAAGAGCAAACGCAGCCCACCGCCCTGACTTCGCAGGAAGTTGTGCAAATTACCAAGGATACGAACTACGGCACATGGCGCTTCCAGAAGGGCTGGAACCCCATGCACATTGTGGATGCAGAGGGATGCACCATCACGGACGCGAACGGCAAGAAGTATCTCGACTTCTCGGCGCAGTTGATGTGCATGAACCTTGGCCACAAGAACCCCGCCGTGATTGCGTCCATCGCAAAGCAGGCGCAGGAACTGGCGTACGCGATGCCGGGATATGCGACGACCGCGCGCGCGGAACTCTCGAAGCTGCTGCTGGAAGTGCTGCCAAAGGGAATCAACAAGTTTTTCTTCACGACATCCGGTACAGATGCGAATGAGGCAGCTTTCAAGATCGCGCGCATGTATACGGGCAGGACGAAGATCATCGCGCGCTACCGCTCGTACCATGGCTCAACCGCAGGCAGCATCGCCGCGACGGGCGATCCGCGGCGCTGGGCGATGGAGCCGCGAGGCAAGGGCCCGGGCATTATCTTTGGGCCTGAGGTCCACTGCTATAAATGTCCGATCAAACATACGTATCCCGAGTGCGGCATTGCCTGCGTGGATTACCTGGAGCACATGATTCGCAACGAGTCCGATGTAGCGGCTGTGCTGGTGGAGCCGATTGTCGGGACCAATGGTGTCATCGTGCCACCCGCGGAGTACATGCCGAAGCTTCGTCGCATCTGTGACGAAACGGGCGTGCTGCTGATTGCGGATGAGGTGATGAGCGGCTGGGGACGCGCCGGAGAATGGTTCGCGATGAACCTCTGGGGCGTTACGCCAGACATCATCACAACAGCAAAAGGAATTACATCGGCGTACGTTCCGCTTGGGCTGTGCGCGACGTCAGAAAAGATTGGCGACTTCTTTCAAGACCACTACTTCGCGCACGGCCACACCTACGAGGCGCATCCGATGACGCTGGCGCCGGCGGTCGCGACGATCCATGAGATGCAGCGGCTCGGTCTTGTCGAGCGTGCACGCGAGCTTGGGCCTTACGTTGAAGAGAAGCTGAAGGCGCTAAAGGAGAGGCATCCGTGTGTCGGCGATGTACGCGGAAAGGGGCTTTTCTGGGCCGTCGATATCGTGAAGAATCGCACCACCAAAGAGCCTTTCAATACCTACACGGACAAGATTTCCGGCAAGCCTCTGCTGGTCGATCAGATTGCGGGGAAGATGCTTGCCGACGGGGTCATCATGCAGGCTTGGGTGTCGCACTTTGTAATCGCGCCGCCACTGATCGTGACGACGGAAGAACTGGATCGCGGTATCGCAGCGCTGGACGAACATCTGAGTATTGCCGATGCCCTGGTGTTGCCCGATGCAGGAACGAACGACACGACAAGCGCAACGTCCGACAGCTAAGAATGGATAAACAAGAAGGCCGCCCCCCGATCGGATCGATGGCGGCCCTCTTATTTTTGCGTGAGACCTACCCGAGTGTAGGCATGGTCGTGTCGACGCCCTTACGTATGCCAGTCGGCCAGCGTGCGGTGACCGTCTTGATGCGGGTATAGAAGCGGACGCCTTCAGGGCCATAGATGGAGTGATCGCCGAAGAGAGAACGCTTCCATCCGCCAAAGCTGTGGAACGCCATCGGCACGGGGATGGGAACGTTGACTCCGACCATGCCGGCCTGAACGCGCTGGGTGAAGTCGCGCGCCGTGTCGCCATCGCGTGTGAAGATCGACGTGCCGTTGCCGTACTCATGGTCGTTGATGAGCTGCAGCGCAGTCTCAAAGTTGTTGACACGGACAACGCCGAGCACCGGTCCAAAGATTTCTTCGTTGTAGATGCGCATCTCCGGCTTCACATGATCGAACAGGGAAGCGCCCAGGAAGAAGCCGTCACCTTTCGGCAATGCACCTTCGCGTCCATCAACGACCAACTCAGCGCCTTCCGTGCCGCCGAGTTCAACGTAGCTGGTGACCTTTTCAAGGTGCGTCTTCGTGATCAGCGGACCAAGGTCAGTCTCATCGTTCACGCCGTCGCCGACGCGAAGGTCGGCGATGCGACTTTGTAGCTTGGAGATAAGGGCGTCGGCTGTCTTGCTGCCGACGGCGACAGCTATGCTGATGGCCATGCAGCGTTCTCCGGCGGAGCCATACGCGGCGCCGGTGAGTGCGTCGGCGGCCTGATCGAGATCCGCATCGGGCATGACGATCATGTGGTTCTTCGCGCCGCCCAGCGCCTGTACGCGCTTTCCGTGGCTGGTGCCCTTGCTGTACACATACTCGGCGATGGGCGTTGAGCCGACGAAGCTGACGGCCTTGATGGTGGGGTGTTCGAGGATGGCGTCGACGGCAAGCTTGTCGCCGTGGATGACGTTGAAGACGCCCTTGGGAAGGCCAGCTTCCTCAAGCATCTCGGCAAGCAGAAGCGACGAGCTGGGGTCGCGCTCGCTGGGCTTGAGGACGAAGGTGTTGCCGCAGGCGATCGCCAAAGGGAACATCCACATCGGCACCATGGCCGGGAAGTTGAACGGCGTGATGCCGGCGACGACGCCGAGAGCCTGACGCATGGACCAGCTATCGATACCGGTACCGACCTGCTCGGTGTATTCGCCCTTCAGCAGCTGCGGGATGCCGGTTGCGAATTCGATGTTTTCGAGGCCACGTGTGGCTTCGCCCTTGGCGTCTGAAAAAACTTTTCCATGCTCGCGGTTGATGGTGGCGGCAACTTCGTCGATGCGGCGCTCGAAGATTTCGCGGAAGCGAAAGAGTATGCGGGCACGACGCAGCGGTGGCTGCGAAGACCATTCCGCAAATGCGGCGGCAGCGGATTGCACCGCGCGGTCGACCTCTTCCACCGTGGCCAGCGGCACACGCGATTGCACTCGCCCTGAGGCTGGATGGTATACATCAGCGAAGCGTCCGGAGATGCCCGCAACGCGGACGCCATCAATCCAGTGAGAAAGATCCTGCGGTGCGGAAAGCGGGCTAGAAGTCGAATCAAGAGCGGTTATAGCGGTGGCCGACATAGATGGTTCTCCTCTGAAGCAAACCAGTATGTTATCAGCTTCACGGCACAGGAGGCACTGTTACGAAAGCGCCGAGGCGAGCGCTTCAGGCCTTGCGAAACGCATCCAGGGCAATGTTCTGACGCAGGGTCAACATGCCTTTCCATGGGTCGGTCGTGAGCCTCGACTTCCACTCGGGAAAGGTCTTGACGCTGAAAGAGGGACGCTTTGGCAGATCGAGGTCTTTCCACGGAAGCGGCAGCGAAACCGTCCCGCCGACGCGCGCGCGCGGTGAGTAGGGAGCTACAGCAGTAGCTCCGCGTTCATTGCGCAGATAGTCGAGATAGATTTTGCCCTTCCGCGCGGACTTGGTCATTTTAGTGAGGTAGAGCGAAGGGTTGTTACGTTCCATCGCGAGCACGAAATCGTGCGCCAGTTCCTTGATCTCGGTCCACGTATGTTTTGGTTCGATCGGCGCGACGATATGCAGGCCCTTGCCACCGGTGGTCTTCAAGAAGCTTGTCAGTCCGGCTTTACGCAGGCGTGAACGTACCTCAGACGCCGCATCGGTCAAGACATTCCACGGAAGAGTCTCGTCTGGATCAAGGTCGAAGATCAGGCGGTCAGGGTGTTCAAGATCGTCGTTGCGTGAGCCCCAGGGATGGACTTCGAGGACACCCATTTGCGCGAGCCCAGCGAGCGCTTCCGGAGTACGCAGCGTAATGTACGGCTCCATCACTCCCGTCTTCTTGTTTGGCACGTCGATCCCGTCAACGCCCGGAGGCAGCATGTGACTCACATGCTTCTGATAAAAGCAGGGTTTGCCGGAGCCTTCAGGACAGCGCACCAGGCTAAGGGGGCGGCCTTCGACGTGCGGCAACATGCGCGATGCCACGGCCCAGTAATACTCCGCGAGTTCGCGCTTGGTAAGGCCGGTCTCGGCGTCGAGAATTTTGTCTGGATGCGTGAGGCGAATGGGCACAGCACTCTCTGGTTTTGCGGGCGTGGTCTTAGCTGCACCCGTCGGCTTGATGGCCTTCGCAGCGACCTCTGCCGGTGGCGCACGATGCGATGCGACTTTGGATGCACCGGACTTTGGACGCGGAGCTACGGTGGCCTCTTCACGTTGCACTTCCGCTGCTGGCTTGTCTTCGCGCAGCCCAAGGAACGCCGCTTGCCGCACCAGATTGTCCGCCGTCCAGGTAGCGAAGCGCACCTGCGCGACGAGTTGCGGCTTTATCCAGATCGCATCGCGGCGGGCTTCCGCAGGTGGACGCTCGAAAGGAACCTTGTCGACCTCAAGCGTGTGCAACTGCGTCTTCAGCATGCGACGCATCTTCTGCGTGAAGCCGGTGCCGGTTCGTCCAGCATAGATAAGCTTTCCATCGAGATAGTAACCGAGCAGCAGCGACCCGATACGGTCGTCTCCATCGGACGATAACGTGTAGCCGCCGATGACGAACTCCTGCTCCCGAAGACACTTCGACTTGAGCCAGTCGCCGCTGCGGCCGGGCGCATATTTTGCGGCCGCACGTTTGGAGACGATGCCCTCCGCGTGTAGTTCGCAGGCTTTGTGAAACATCTCCTCGCCACCGGTGTCGATGTGCTCGCTGTAGCGAACAATGCCGTCCTGTCCGGCAAGAACATCGGCAAGCAGGGCCTTGCGTTGGCGCAGCCCGAGGTCGCGCGGGTTGCGGCCGTCGATATGCAGAAGGTCAAAGCAGAAGTATGTCAGCGGGTTGTTTGCGCCTTCTTGGAATGACGCCTGCAGATCGGCGAAGTTGGTTGTGCCGTCCGCGCCGAGGACGACCACCTCACCGTCCAGGGTGAGTTTCGCTGCCGGCAACGCAGCAACAGCCTGCGCTACCGCAGGGATGCGATGCGTCCAGTCGAGTCCGCTGCGCGTAAGCATCTGCACTTTAGTGCCGTCTTTACGTGCCTGGATTCGATAGCCGTCGAGCTTCAGCTCATGCAGCCAACCCTCCGCGTCGGGAGGGTTGGTGGCTTCGAGGGCAAGCTGTGGTTTGAGGAAGCTGGGCTGGCTTTCTTTTGGCAGACTTTTCAGTAGATCTGCAATCCTCGGATCGTGCTCGGCGGCAGGCGTGCGCGCCTTTGGCTCGGGCTTTGCTCGCGGCGCTGGTTCAGGCCTTGAGCGGGGGGCCGGACCAGATTTCGCTCGGGGCTCCTGGCGATACCACGCCTCGCCGCGGGCCGTCTCTTTCGAGTTCCAGACATGGTCTTCCTGCGCGGCGATCTCTTCGAGCGAACGGCCGGTCACTGCGGAGTCCGGCGCCTCATCCGTGATGCAGGGATCGTCTTTTCCACGCTCGAAGTCGTCATGCTCCTTAATCAGCAGCCAGTTGGGCTTGCTCTCGTTGGCAGCCTTCCCACCCATGCGCACCAATGTCCATTTACCCTTCATCTTGGTGCCGTGCATCACGAACTTCAGGCTGCCGTCACGCAGACCGGCGTCGACATTTTCGTAGCCGGGCTGAGGCGTCCACGTGCCCTGGTCCCACACCATCACGGTGCCGCCGCCGTACTGGCCTTTCGGGATGATGCCTTCGAAGCCGCCATACTCCATCGGATGATCTTCGACCTGGACCGCAAGCCTGCGATCACCCGGATAATAACTCGGCCCCTTGGTTACCGCCCAGCTTTTCAGGACGCCGTTCCAGCCAAGACGGAAGTCGTAATGCAGATGACTCGCCGCATGTTTTTGAATGACGAAGGGAAGCGCGCCGGTGGGTCTTGGCTTCGACGATTTGTTGCCTCCGCTAGGTTCCGCTGTCACATGAAAGTCGCGCATCGAGCGATAGCGCGCGAGTTGTTCATCCACCGAGTCTGAAGCGCTGCCGGCCTTTCTCGTCGCGGTTTTCTTCGAAGATTTTGCCGCAGCAGGTTTCGCAGCGACAGCCTTCTTTGCAGCCGCCTTCACAGTTTTGGCGGGAGTCTTTTTCGTGGTCATCAGTTTGGGCCCCTACGCAGATTTTCGCTTGTGAGTGGTCTTCGTGGCGTGTTGGCTTTTCGGTGCGCTCTTTACCAGAGACAAGCCCCGTTTCGGATCGGCTTTCTTTTCCGAAGCCTTGCTCGCGGTTCGTTTGGGGGCCGGGGCTTCCTCATCCTCGCTCTTGCCGGAGACACTCTTCCGCAGAGCATCCATAAGGTTGATGACCTGCGCACGTTTCGGCTTGACCTCTTCATCCTGTGGAATCGGCGCATGCTTCACCTTGGCCTCGACGAGTTCCTTGAGCGCGACCTCGTAGCCATCCACGAACTTCGACGGATCGAATTTGCCGCTCTTGCGCTTGATGAGCTCTTTTGCGAGCGCGAGGGAATCGGAGTCGACAGTGACCTTCTTCACGTCACGGAAGTATTCTTCGGGGTTGCGAAGCTCCGCGGCGTAGCGCATGGTGTATGCCATCATGCCGGGATGCGTGTCGTCGCCCGCCGCTTTGATCGCCACGACGTGCTCGCGGCCACCGAATGCGATCTTCGACAGGGCAACCTTCTTCGTATCGATGAGGGCCTTGCGGACGGTGGCGAACGCCTCGGCCTGCACGTCGTTTTCGGGCACGACGAAGTATGGCTTCTCATAAAACTCCGGATCGAGCTCGTCTTCATCGACAAACTGCGTCACTTCCATGGTGTGCTTGGAAGGCACGCGCAGATGTTCGAGTTCTGCGGGCTCAATGGTGACGTACTCGCCTTTGCGATATTCGTAGCCCTTGACGATTTCGTCTTTCGCGACCGGATCAGCTGCTTCGTCGGGAGCGTTTTCGACTGCGGATGCCAGCACCTTCTGGTGACGGACCCGTTCGCCCGTCTTGCGCGAAATTTGATGGAAATGAATTTCGCTCTTCGCTTCGGTCGCGACAAAGAGCTTCACGCCAAACGACACCAGCGAAATTTGTATCTGACCACTCCAGTAAGGACGAGCCACAGGCCACCTCGAAGAACAGAATCTAACTTTTGGTGAGATTCTGCCACATCAAAGAGGGATGTATGGGAGAGACAGTGAATAGGGGTAAGTGAATGGTGAATAAACGAATGCGCACGCTTTATTCACTTTTCACCATCCACTGTTGTCAGGCGGTAAATACTTCGTGATCGAGCACCCGGGCATACGCGGGTTCGGTGAGGAAGTTCTGGAACTTCGGCGCCTTGATCAACTCACGCATCAGGAATGCCGCATGCTCGTAAGCTTCGTACCGCTTCGGTGGATACGCCTCGCGGGCCCGCGCCAGTTCTTCGTCGATATAGGCGTCGCAGAGCGCCGCCGTGACGGGGCGACCGTCTTCGAGCGTCGCGTGATGATGCACCCATTGCCAGAGCTGCGCGCGGCTGATTTCGGCGGTCGCGGCGTCCTCCATGAGGTTGAACAGCGGCACGCAACCGATGCCGCGCAGCCACGCCTCGACATAGCCGAGACCGACGGCGACGTTCTGCTTCAGGCCGGCTTCGGTGATGGTGCCGGTGGGGACGGCGAGCAACTCGGCGGCAGTCACGTGGAAGTCGGGTAGCTGCTTATCGATCTGGTTAGGCTGCGGCATGATGCGGTTGAAGACTTCAAGCGCGATGGGCACGAGGCCGGGATGCGCGACCCAGGTGCCGTCGTGCCCGTTGGTAGCCTCACGCTCCTTGTCGGCGCGGACGCCGGCGAGGGCGCGCTCGTTGGCGTCAGGGTCGGACTTGATGGGGATCAGCGCACTCATGCCACCCATGGCGCTGACGTTGCGTTTGTGGCAGGTCTTGATGCACAGCTTGGAGTAGGCCAGCATAAACGGCGAAGCCATGGTGACCTGGCCGCGATCGGGAAGCAGCAGCGACTCATCGCCTGCGAGCTTTTTGATGAAGCTGAAGATGTAGTCCCAACGGCCACAGTTCAAGCCGGCGGAGTGGTCGCGCAGCTCGTAAAGGATTTCGTCCATCTCGAAGGCTGCGAGAATGGTTTCGATTAGCACCGTTCCCTTGATGGTTCCAGGCGTTAGTCCGAGGGTAGATTCGGCGCGGACGAAGATGTCGTTCCACAGGCGCGCTTCGAGGTGCGATTCGATCTTGGGCAGGTAGTAATACGGGCCGCTGCCGCGAGCGACAAGCTCCTTCGCGTTGTGGAAGAGATACAGCGCAAAGTCGAAGATACTGCCGGACATGGCCTCGCCGTCAATCCAGACGTGGCGCTCTTCGAGGTGCCATCCACGCGCGCGGACGAAGAGCACGGCGGGGTTTTCTTTGAGCGCGTATTGCTTGCCGGTGTTCTCGTCGCTGAAGGTGATGGTGCGGCGCACCGCGTCACGGAGGTTCAGTTGGCCGTCGAGCAGGTTCTCCCACGTCGGTGTGGTCGAGTCCTCGAAGTCCGCCATGAACACCTTCGCGCCGCTGTTGAGCGCGTTGATGATCATCTTGCGATCGACCGGGCCGGTAATCTCCACGCGGCGGTCGAGCAGGTCGGCGGGCAGGGGAGCGACCGTCCACGCGGACTCGCGGATGTGTGCGGTCTCGGGCAGAAAGTCGGGGCGCTCTCCGGCATTGAGCCGCAACTGGCGGGCTTCGCGTGCTGCCAGCAGCTCCTTGCGGCCGCCGTTGAACTCACGTTGCAGCATGACCGCGAAGCCGACTGCCTCGGGTGTCAGAATGTCGTTATATCTATCTGCGAGTGTGGCGTGAATCTCCACGCCTTCGCCAAAGTTCATCATGATGGTTCCTTTTCGGTGAGACGCGTTATGCGAAACGCAGGCTGACATTTCCGGCGGTAGAAAATTCCACATCGACAGCCGAGCCCGCAAAGCCCAGAGTATTTCCGGTCCACGAACCGGTTGTGATCCATTGGCCGCGCCGCAGGCCGCCGGTGCGGGCCGCGCCTTCGTTGGCCAGATACGGCAACAGTCGCAGCAGGTCACCCGAAGTGTTGGAGCCGGTGCGTTCGACGCGCACGCTGCCGTCGACGGCAAGCGTAACGTGTTCTTTACTGAAATCGGCGTTCTTCCAGTCCGCAAACGCCGGACCATAGATGAAGCCACCGTGCATCTGCAGGTCGGCGAGTTGCGAGTTGCGCGTTGTGGTTAGCGGGTCAATAAACGCCGATTCTAGCTCTTCGATGGCAGGATGGCAGGACTCCATCGCCGCCAGCACCTCTTCGCGCGTGTACGGTGTTGCACGCGGAGGCAAGTCTTCGCCAACCAGGAACGCGATCTCCGCCTCGAGTCCGCGAAACATGAAGCGGTCGCCGGTCAGCGTGGTGCCACTGGGTGCGATCCAGGCAGCAGGCATTGGCGCATACATGGGCGTGGCTTCGGCGGAGCCTGCGCCGATCTTCCATCCACCGATATCTCCGTAAGCCTGGGCGAGAAATGTGTGGACTGCGTAAATCTCGGTGATGTCGACGGGGCGCAGATCTTCGGGCAGGTCCAGCAGTTTCGCGCCCGTGCGGCGGGCGTCGAGCAGCATGTTTGCGGCGGTCAGTAAATCTTTTTCGCGGTCTCCGGTCATTACGTCTCCTAAACAAGTTCGTACGGCGTTCTAGTAGCCCGAATGGGCAGTTTCTTGCATCACAGCAATTTACTTCAGCCTTGGTTCAGCCGAGTTTTAGGGCTGGAAGCCCGTCCTATACCAGCCCAGGGCGAAGCCCTGGGTGAGGAACCGCCACAAACCAGAGCGCTGAAGGCGCGACATATAGACGCCGAATTGTAATCACATCCGATCCTTTGGTGTGGCACCCGGCTTGTGCTCCAGGCTGGTTGTGTCGGGCCGCTGGCCCTGGTGGAACGAATTGCTGACTCACCACGTTAGTGTGTCAGATGCGCGCCATCGGCGTCACGGCCCAGCATCACGTCCAGGCTGCGACGTCCGCTCAGCAACTCCTCGCGGCTGAGTCCGCGAATCGAAGCATCGAGCAATTCGACCATGTGGAACGTCGGCATTTCCTTGTGGCCGAGACGGCGCAGACCGCTCATCAACTGCAACAGGCAGCCGGGGTTCGCGCTCACTACGGCTTCGGCTCCGGTGGAGAGTAGATTATTGACTTTGCGATCGCCAAGCTCGTCGGCGGTTTCCGGATGCAGCAGGTTATACACGCCCGCCGATCCGCAGCAGAGGCTGGCCTCCGGTACCTCTTCGACGGTGAGTCCTGGGACCTCAGCGAGCAACGCACGCGGTTGCTCGTGAATGCCCTGCGCGTGCCGGAGATGGCACGCATCGTGATACGCCACACGCAGTGGGATCGGACCACGCGCCGCGATGGTTCCGGCTTCGAGCAGGACTTCGCTGATGTCCTTGCAGCGAGCGGCGAAAGCCTTGGCACGAGCCGCCCATGCGGGATCATCGCGGAGCAGATGGCCGTACTCCTTCATCGTGCTGCCGCAGCCCGCGGCGTTGATGACGATGGTCTCGACACCAGCGGCCGCAAAGGTCGCAATCATACGTTTTGCGAAGTCTCCCGCTTGTTCGTCGAGGCCCGAGTGGACCATCAATGCGCCGCAGCATCCCTGCTGCCGGGGAATCACGACTTCAAAGCCCTCGGCTGCGAGAACGCGGGCCGTTGCAGCGTTGACGTGCGCGAAGAATGCGTCCTGCACACACCCGCTCAACATGCCGACACGGCCGCGCAGGGCTGTGCCGGTATGCGGCAGAACGGTGAGTGGAAGCGAGTGAAACGGATTCAACGGCACCGGTGGAAGCAGGCTTTCCATCGCCTGGAAGCGGCGCGGCACCAGCTTCAACAGACCGCTGGCGCGCACAAGCTTTTGCATGCCCGAGCGCTGGTACAGCGACATGGGCACGCCCAGCCAGCGCAGGCGGCGCGGGTAGGGGAAGGTCGCAAACAGCATCTTGCGAAAGAGGGAATCACCGACCGGGCGCGGGATGTTGCGCTCGACCTGGCCGCGCGTGTCTTCGATCAGTTTGTTGTATTCGACGCCGCTGGGGCAGGCGGTCATACAGGCCATGCAGCCAAGGCAGTTGTCCATGTGGATACGGAAGTTTTGGTCCAGCGGTGCATCGCCCTGGGCGCTCTTGCGCATCATCCAGATACGCCCACGCGGCGAGTCCATCTCTTCGCCCCAGAGCGCGTACGTGGGACACGCGGGAAGGCAGAAGCCGCAGTGGACGCACTTGTCCATGACAGCGGCTTCGGGTGCGCGGATGGCGTCGAAGGCGCTGAGGCCGTGCCGGGCGCCGATCTGCACAATGCTTTGTGGTGCGAGACCTGTTTGATCGTCGAGAGCCGCCATTACACCGTTCCTTTGCACGCAGATGTTTCGGGTTGGCGCTCGTACAACCAACGAACTGCACTGTCTGACCAACTGTGATCCTGCTGCGGCCAGAGGTCATTTGAACTTTCTTTGAAGTTGGGAAAATCAGCACGGCAAAACCCGCGCCGGGCTTCGAAATCGAAGGCAGCGTGTGGGTAGCCATTGATGACCAACGCGCACTTGTCGTGCGTATTCGACCAATAGATCATGACCTCGGAGGTCCTATCACGATCTTTGACATCCTTGACGTTATAGATAAACACTGCATCAAGAATGGGGGAGTCGTCTCGAGCGTCATCACAAGCGTAAAAATAACCGGTCTCTCCGTCGTCCTCAAAAAACGCACTATAGGTTCCCTCCAGAGCGTCGCTCTCTGCCAATACGTGATCTCCGGGATGGAAAATCCAAGGCTGCAACTAGATACCCCCAACGAATTTGCCCGGGTTCAATAGGCGATCCGGATCGAACTCTCGTTTAACGGCGCGCATGACTTCGATGGCTGGAGGCGAGCCGCCCCAGCGATCGACATCGCCAGGCAGGTTACTACCGGCGCGAAGGATGACCACCATGCCTCCATCGCCACGCAGTCGTGCTCTCAGATCATCGATGATGGTCGCGCTTTGCGCTGGCGGTGTTGCGAGCGCGACGGTGATAATGCCGACCGCGTCCGCAACGCATATAGCATTGTTTCCAGTGGAGTTAAGACTCTGAAAGCCTTGCAGGATTGGACTCATCTTGCTCGGCAGTGCCGTTACTTTCAAGATCGTCGCATCGGGCTTGTCGAAGAGCGTTTCTCGCGCCTGCCACACATCATTCGCTGACGTCGAGAGCGCAAGAGGACCACAGAGTTTACGTAGCCGTTCCTCATGTTCCCGCAACACTTCCGGCAACGACGCGAACCGGACGTCGAGCGCAAAGCCGTCATCTTCGGTGCGCATCTGCAAACTCTCGATGCTCATTGCAGCGCCGAGCAACTGTTGTTGCAGCGCTGCAAGCGGCTGCGCTGCGTCTGAACGCACCGCCCATGTTTCTGAGTGGGCTTGGACAGGATGCAGGCGGAAGGTGACTTCAGTGATGATCCCCAGCGTTCCGAAGGAGCCGGTGAGTAGCTTGGGCAAGTCGTACCCGGCGACGTTCTTTACGACCCTGCCTCCGGAGCGGGCGATGGTGCCGTCGGCGAGCACGATGGTCATGCCGATGACCAGGTCGCGCAACGAGCCGTAGCGCATGCGCAACGAGCCGCCGTCGTTGTTGGCGATGATGCCGCCGACGGTGGCGTGCGACGCAAACGCCGGGTCGAGAGCAACGCGCTGGCCATGCGTGGCGAGCGCGTCGTTCATGGCGACCCAGGTTGTGCCGGCGCCGACGGTGGCTGTGAGGTCCTGCCAGGAGTGCTCGCGAACGCCGGAGAGTCTCGTTGTGTCGACGATAACCTGCGGTGTGACGGGATTGCCCCAGCCGAGTTTGGTGCCTCCGCCGCGCGGCGTGACGACCAGCTTGTGCTCGGAGCAGAGACGCATAATACTGGCCGTCTCGTCGGTAGACGCGGGTGAGACGGTGGTGATGCCGGAGTCTTCCGTAACGTGTTCGGGGCCGACGACGGAGGCAAGATCAGGCATTAGAAGACCTCCGCTATTCCCGCAGCTTCGATCGGATGCGGCTTGTAGGCTCCGTGGCGGCGCTCGCCGCAGAGGCGAGGCGTGGGGAAGAGCTTCTCGGGATTGGCGATGTTGTGCGGGTCGAAGGCGTGGCGGACGCGGTGCATGGTTTCAAGGTCGGGATCGGCGTACATGTAGCTCATCTCACACTGCTTCTCGCGGCCTACGCCGTGCTCGCCCGTGATAGAGCCGCCCGCGTCAACGCACATGCGCAGAATCTCGTAGGAGAACTCCAGCGCGCGCTCCTCTTCGCCCTCGATGGCGCCGTTGTAGAGCACCATCGGGTGCAGGTTGCCGTCGCCGGCGTGGAAGACGTTGGCGACGCGCAGGCCTGTCTCGTCGCTGCGGCGCTTCATCTGCGCGAGCACCTCCGGCAGCTTGGTGCGGGGAATCACGCCGTCCTGCACGATGTAGTTGGGCGAAACGCGGCCCATCGCAGCGAAGGCGGCTTTACGGCCTTTCCAGACCAGCGCGCGCTCCTTCTCGGTCTGGGCGAGGCGCTGCTCCCATGCGCCGTTGCGCTCGCAGATGGCTCGGACCTGCACCATCTGCGCGGAGACTTCGGCCGTCGGCCCGTCGAGCTCGACCAGCAGCAGGGCTTCGCAGTCGGGGTAACCTGCATGGACCGACGCCTCACACGCGGAGATCGATATGCGGTCCATCATCTCCATCGCGCTGGGCAGCATGCCGGCGGCGATCACGTCGCTGACCGACTGCGCCGCGGCGGAGGTCTCGTTGAAAGCGGCGAGCAGCGTTTGCACGGACTCAGGCCGGCGAACGATGCGCAGCACCGCGCGCGTGGCGATGCCGAGCGTGCCTTCCGAGCCGATGAAGACTCCGGCAAGATCGTAGCCTGGCGAGTCGACGACGCCGTGCTCGGATCCGAACCATGTGACCTCACCCGAAGGCAGCACGACCTCGCAGCCGAGCACGTGCGTGACGGTGAAGCCGTACTTGAGGCAATGCGCTCCGCCGGCGTTTTCGGCGAGGTTGCCGCCGATGGTGCAGACGGTCTGCGACGACGGGTCGGGAGCGTAGAAGAAGCCCGCGGCTTTCACCCGTTCCGTGACCTGCGCGTTGGTGACGCCCGGCTCGACGGTGATGCGGGCGTTGTCGAGGTCGACGGCGAGGATGCGGTTCATGCGGGCCAGGGAAATAACGACGCAGCCTTCCTGCGGCAGCGCCCCTCCGCTGAGACCGGTACCGGCGCCGCGGGCGACGAAGGCGATTTTGTGTTTCGCGCAGACGCGGACAGCGGCCTGAACTTCGGCGGTGGTGCGGGGAAGAACGACGGCTCCGGGCAGGGCACGGAAGTTGGTGAGGCCGTCGCACTCGTAGGTCTGGAGCTGGTTGGGTTCCTGGATGAGTCCACGGTCTCCAACGGCGGAGCGGAGTTCGGCGAGGATGGCCTGAGTAAGCACGAAATCTTATGGTACCGCGCAGAGGGGGTGATGGCACCAGCGTGAGACGCTTTTGCGTTGAAAGCATTCAGCAGGTTGGAAGGTAAACTTGGATTTGTGGAAGCGGATGTATTCGCCTGCCAGAATATACCCCAATCTCTAAATCATTTGACGGTCTGGAGAATATCCAACGGGCTGGTTTCAGCAGGCGTCGTTTTAAAAAGAGTCAGGCAGGAGGGAAGTGAGCCGACTATGTCCGGCGCCGGTTTAAGGTCGCGTGGCGTCCACTCCCACGTTCGGCACCACTGACCAGTCACAGTATCCAGGGCAATTCCTTGACTACCGGCCGTCGGCACCGATTCGAAACGGCGCACCATCGGTCCCAGCGGCTTGCGCAACTCCATCGTTGGTTTAGGTTGAGGATCGTTACTACACCCGCTGGTCTGAATCAGGGCAATGCTGGCGGCAAGGATGAAGATTTTCATGCCGCCATACTCTCAAACTCCGGCTGCAACAGCAAAGAAATAAATTGCTCGCAGAAAGGGAGAGCCGTGGGCCGTATCATCTCTCCTCGAACGGTCCGCTCCATACAGTGATGGTCTTTCTGCCTCAACCCGAAGATCAGGCAGGAATCGTCCATAAGGTTCCAGGTGGCATCTGTTACGATTCAAGCCTTGAGCTTCCGGGTGATGCCTCAGCTTCTCTAGCGCGGCCTGCAGGCCAGCGTTGTCGAATTCTGGCGACTCCTCATTATCCAGCTTCTCCCTGCTATCGAGATAGCGTTGCAGTTGGAACCTCTCTCGTGCCGTGTCGATGCTGGCCACGGCGCGGAACTTGCTTCCATCGATTGCGATCCACTCGCCGCGGATCAGACCGCAGCTCTTGGCGAAGCGAACGAGTTCCGCTCCGGCCGCAGTCACCCCTTCGCGATACATGCGACGGAACTCCGCGATGGACTTGTAGTCGGGATACAGCCGCTCCAGCAGCCACATGACTCCACGTTGCGACGGCACTCTGTCTCTAAGCGCCTCGAAGAGCAGATCTGATTCAGATAACCATAGAGATACAGCTTCAGCAGAGAGCGCGGATCGTAGCCTGGTCTACCTGTCTCGGCCGGCTGCGCCCGCTCGAAGCCAAGCTTCTCCATATCGAGTTGGCCGATGAACGCATCAACCACGCGACACATATGATCGGCAGGAACAAGATCGTCCAGAACCACCGGGAAGAGCGTTCCCTGATTGCGACCTTCACCTTGGATATAAGCCATAGACGACGATATCCTCGCACTTCGAGGACATCGTCTCACCACTAGAGCGGTTTGATTCGGGTGTTTACAGCGCCTATCGTCCCAGTGCCGTTTTTTCCCAAGAAAAACGGCACTCGCAGAATTTGATATGTTCGCAGGTGAATCAAAACCGCTCTAGCTGTTTAAAGCATTCGACCACTTTCAAAAAATTGAGACTCAGGTGATAGGGCTAACGTGCATACTCCTTCAACCGTGGTAAATCACCGGGTTTTACCTTTCCCGCCTTTACGTCCGCGATATGCTGCTGTTGTGTCGCGAGCAACGGCACACAAAAGTCCGTTCTGATGGCATCTGGCACCATTTGTGAGTTATAGGGTTCCAACGTTTGCTGATCGCTAATCTTTTTGAACTTCTCGATCACATCTGCATCGTGCTGATGCTCAAGATAGTAGGCGTAATTCTCTCCTACATACTGCGTCCCGAAAACCTGCTTCTGCCCTATCGTCTGGAGGTAGCGGTCAAGCGTCGCAGCTGAGATCCACTTCGCGCGGCTATAGCCGAGGGCAACGGCTTCCGTCGCCAATATGTGAGCAAACAGGTAATCATCGGATTTCTGACCATGTTGGAAGATAAATGCGGCATAGTAGTAGTCCTCTCCGTTATGACCGGGCATCGTTAACATCGCACGGGCCTGTTCGCGCCTCGCTTCGTCGCGCTTAGGTACGTCCTTCTCCCAGTCATAGGAAGGAAGCTTGTCTGCCTGGGTTTTGGAAAGCATGCTGACGCCGTCATCAGCAAGGGCCACTCCGCGATCACGCTGATCTTCGACATAGAGCGCACGAAGTGTCGGCCTTCCTGCAGATTGCGCTAATGAAGAACCTGCACAAAACAAAGCTGCCGCAATAAGGAATCTCATTGCATCATCGTACGGACGCGGCAGTGTCAACGGCAAACTCAGGTTCGCCAGAAATCTCATCGGAGGCCTGCTGGCCTGACAGATGGATTCGTAACGCGGAACCGTCTTCTCGTGAGGAACTAGGGGGCCGAAACCTCAAGCGTCGAACAGTTTCGTAACAGACTCGTAAGTCCGTCCTTCGATGCAGCAGGTCCTTAGGTGGTGAGCCACGAGATGGCGTTGGCAACGAAGCGCTGCTGCAGTACGGGGTGGAAGTCGGGGCAGCGGTGGTAGAGGATTTTGCCCTTACCGAGTGACGTGGTGAAAGTGCCCGCGCCGATGTTGCGGTCATGATCGCGGGAGTAAGCGGCGATGATTTCGACTCCCGGTCCATCGACGAGCAGGCCGTTGGATTGGCGGCCATTTGCTTGGTAGAAGAGTCCCATCACCTGGTTGACGGGCATCCCGGCGAAAATCGGGTGCTCGCGCACAAAGTACCAGTTGCCCATCCAAGGCGCGCGGAAGTCGCCCACGTTTCCACTAAAGATGAAAGCTCCGGCGTCGGCAAGTTGTTTTGCAACGCCGTCGGAGAGGGTGTTGGCCTGCGGGATGGCGAGGAGCGGTGTGCCGGCTTTGACGGCTTCGAGGATACCTTGCTGAAGGTGCCCGAGTTGGGTTGGGGTGGCGACTTCGCCGGGTTCGGGGATATGACCCGCTTTCATGGGTGGGGGCGTGGATTCGAGGCCGGTAGTCTCTCCTGCAGCATGGTCGGCGGTAGTGTGAGAGGTGAGGCCGGAGGAGATGATGAGGTCGTTTTTTTCACCGGGTACAAAATCCACTACATCGACCTGGGGGATTTCCGCTAGCTGTTTTCGCAAGGCGGACGTTATGCCCGAAACAGCGACCTTAATCGGAACGAACATCCCCATTCTTTTGACTCCGTTTACGGTGTCCTTAATAAGCGGTTTTCCGGCTGAAGCATGAATTTCAGTGACCCAGATTTCCTTGGTATGCATGGCCATCGGCGAGGAGGAGATGGAGAGCTTGAAGCGATACAAGCCCTCTTCGCCGAGCTTCGGTGTAACAAATCCCTCCTGAAGCAAATAGCTGAAGACATCTGGGGTTTGTGCAGGAGCGGGAAAGGTTTTCAGGTCGATCTTTTTGCCGCTCGGCGTGATCATCGAGAGCGTCAGGGTGCCGGTGGCGGGCTTACTGGTGTCGTTGAGCAAAAAAAGGTCGAAGAGGGCGGTCTGCCCCAGCGCGACGGCTGTGCTGCGTTGCTTGGCGACGGGGTGGACGGGCTGCAGAGTTTGAACTATCGGCCTAGGGTCGGACTTGAAGTTGCGCAAGTTATCAACGATGCCGGAGTGGTTCTCGATGGCCGTCGACTCCCAGCCCGAGATGGCCGCGAAGTCTAGCTCGTCGGAGATGCGGGCGTTTTCGAGGTAGTTCTGCCAGGTTTCATAGCACTTCTTGCCGATGGCGTTCCAGAGCTGCTCGGTGGCGGGGAAGGCTTTGCGAAAGCCCCACTTATCCAGAAATTTATCGGTGCTGGCGATGATGTCCTGATGGTCTACGAGGTCATAGCTGGTGCCGCCGTAACGTTTGTAGGTGTCGGTGATCTGGTGGACCATCAGCGAGTGGTTGTCTGGCGTGGCGCATCCTTCCATTTCGCCGAACTCTGAAATCACTTTGCGCTCAGGGCTTTTATAGGTGAAGTCCGTCGGCGACTTGTAGAATTGGTCGTACCATTGATCTCCGGCGCCCTGGTGCTGGTTCCACCATCCGCCCCACTCTTCTTCGTCGGAGCGGTGGAGCTTCGCGTTCCAGGGCTCGAACCACGCCTGCGCGGCCTTGCGCGGCGGGGCGACGAAGCCGTCGTTGAGGACGATGCAGCGCGAGGGGTCTTCGGCGCGCATGGCTTCAAGGATGGCGATTGTGTCGGGGTTCTTGAGGTCGGCGCCGATCTCGTTCTGCAGGCAGTACTCGATGACCGAAGGATGCGAGCGGTAGGCTTTCACCATCTCCACACACTTGACGAACATGTAGCGCTGGGCGAACTTGTCGGCTGCGGTTGTCGGCTTTTCCATGACAGTGCCGGCGGAGTTCGCGGCGACTCCAGTGGGCAATTTGCCGATGGCCATCTTGCCCGCGCCGGGCTCCATGTAGCGGAGCAGGCCGAGCCGGTCGTGCGCGCGGAGAACTTCTTCCTTGGCGAGGTTGCGGTGGAAGTTGAGGCAGTTGAGGCCGAGCTTCTTGGCCTGCCTGACTTCTTTTTCGGCGAGTTCGGGGATGGGGAAGAGGCCGTTGAGTCCCCAAAACCCCCAGGAGATGGACGTGTATATTTTCAGGCGCTTTCCGTTCAGGCGGAAGAAGGCGTTGCTGCCGAGGCCTTCGACGCTGAAGGAGCGGAAGCCGACACGAATAGTTCTCACGGCGCTGATAGGGCTTTCGGCAGTGTTGAAATCGACAGCGAGAACCAGGTCGTAGAGGTTCGGTGTGTCGAGGTCCCACAGCTTCGCGGCCGGAAACGTGATCTCGCCTGACAATATTCTGCGGCCGTGCTCTGCGTGCGCGGAAAGCCATTTGCCTTTTATGCTGATGGGCTGTGGCGACGAAACGGTCTGTGTGGCGACATCGTTGAGTTGATACGCAAACGCCGGTTCCAATTCATCGACCGCGCCCGGTGCGCCTTCCACTTCCAGAAAGACTGCGATGGTTCGCGCCTGTTGCGTGTTGAGCGCCCAGGCATCCTTGATGCGGACTGGCAGCTCCGCGCTGATGCTCATGCCGCGGTCGAGCCCCGCGAATCCATGCGAGCGATAGAGCGAGACATGCCCCCACTTGGCGTTGAGGCCGTCGACCCAGTCGTAGCGGCCGAAGGGGTTGGTGAGGCGGATAGCGAGGTGGTTTGCGCCACCCGGGTCGGCAGCATAAGTAAGGTCGCACTCAAACGGCAGCTCCTCCATGATGGAGTAGCCGACGAGCTTGCCGTTGAGGTAAACCTCGGCGCGCAGGCGGGCGCCGCGAATGTGGAGGAAGATGCGCTGGCCCCGCATTTCCGGGGGAATGTGAATCTCGCGGTGCCACCAGGAGACGCCGATGTACGCGCCGTTCTGCGGGACAGTATCGTCGGCGGGCGGGAGCGGGCCGGTTGTGGGGGCGGCGTAGCGATATTCTTCAGAGGTGTAGGGGCGCGTGCCGGTGGCGCCCCAGAAATGCTGCTCGACGGTGGTGGGCAGCAGGACTTCTTTGCTGGCTACGGCTGTGAGCGCCGACCAGCCGCCGGTAGGCGCGTTGACGGGGAGCGGATGTCCAACGCCGCAGAGCTGCTTATCGATCCAACTCACGTCTTCGGGAAGAAAGATGTCGTCGTCCTGCCATTTCGCTTCGCGGTCGAGCCAGAGATGCCAGCCGTCATCCGGGATAAGCGTGCCGTTTTCGGGGTACGGCACCGCGGGCGTGGCCCTTTGGGCAGGAGCGGCGAGAGCGGGAGTGACGGCTGCGGCTGCAGTGAGGGCGGCGGCGGTCTGGAGGAATTCGCGGCGATTCAGGCTGTCAGACATGTTGCTGGAAGTCTAGCGCAGCAGGACCGGTGCGTGTTCTTCGAAGCGTGATGAAGTGCTGATAGCGTTGTGTGAGAAAAAGAGCGACGCGGAGGCGATCACATGAAGACCAGCACAAGGGGCATACGGTCCGGCATAGGGCTGGCAGGAATGGTTTGGGTGCTGGCCGGATGCAGTACGTCGCCGGCTCCGGCAACCCAGCCGCACCTACCCCCGCTGCGTCGGCCGACGCTGCACCGGCTGCGCAGCAAGCGGATGCTGTGCAGCCGGAAGCGGCGAAGCCGGCGAAGTTCGACTTCTACTTACTGACGCTTTCGTGGTCGCCGGAGTATTGCGCTACGCATCCCACGGCGGCGGAGTGCGCGACGCATCCGGCGTTGTGCTGCATGGTCTATGGCCGGAAAACGCCGACGGCACGTATCCGGAGAATTGCAGCAATGCCAGGGGGCCGGCGAATCCCGGGCAGTATAAAGACATTTATCCAGACCAGGGCCTGCTGGCGCATGAGTGGAAGACGCACGGAACGTGTTCCGGGCTGGCCCCCGATGCGTATTTTCAGGCGGAGCGGAAGGCGTTTTCCGCAGTGAAAGTGCCCGCGCCACTGGCGTCACT
>Ga0207652_10000844_pt1 | contig 29188 bp, 30 predicted proteins | sample KBSC63BmetaG_FD_184334 | JGI IMG/M metagenome (GOLD analysis project Ga0207652, IMG submission 184334) | Corn rhizosphere microbial communities from Kellogg Biological Station, Michigan, USA - KBS C6-3B metaG (SPAdes) (version 2) | ecosystem: Host-associated > Plants > Roots > Rhizosphere ...
GGCGCTATCCGGCGGATAGCCAACCATGTACTGGATCTCTATGCTTAAAGCTGAGTATGGAGAAGCTGAAAGAATATTATGAGCAGCAGTTCCCAATGTTTTATAATCATTTGCCCCAGCAACATCTTCTTTTTTACAGGAAGTAAAACCTAACGAAAGAACGACCACAAAATAAATTGCGAATCTCTTAAACATATTTTTAATTGTGGCGTAAATGTAAGTATTGGATTGAATCTATGCAACTCTTAAATTTTAAGCAAGTGACCAATTTTAAAAATATCTTCGTCTACAATAATTATCACACTTTATGGCAAACAGTTCCAAATTTAAAAACGGGTATGCTGATGTAAACAGTCTTCAAATGTATTACGAAATTTATGGAGAAGGCCAGCCTCTTGTATTAATTCATGGCGGCGGCTCTACTATTCAAACTTCCTTTGGCAAGATCATTCCCGAGCTTGAAAAAAGTCGTCGGATCGTTGCTGTAGAATTGCAGGCACACGGGCGAACAAGTGATCGCAAAAGCGATCTGACCTTTGAACAGGATGCCGATGATGTTGCCGCCCTTTTGCAGTTTCTTAAAATACCGAAAGCAGATTTTCTCGGTTTTAGTAATGGTGGCCATACCGCAATTGAAATTGCTCTTCGTCATCCTGATCTAATCAACAAAATCATTTTGGCCTCTACATTTTATAAGCGCGCGGAAGCAACTCCCGAATTCTGGAAAGGATTTGATTCAGTTGTACTGAATGACATGCCTTTAGCCCTGCGGCAAGGCTTTTTAACGGTAAATAATAATCAGGCTTTATTGCAGAATATGTTTAACAAAGATGTGAAGCGCATGAAAAATTTTAAAGGATGGAAAGATGAGCAGATTCGTTCTGTGAAAGCACCTGTATTAATTATTAACGCTACGAAAGATGTCGGAAGCGTTGAACATGCTGTTGAAATGTACCGTATGTTTCCTGATAGTGAATTAGCCATTTTCCCTGGCACTCATGGTAGCTTTCTTGGTGCAATAGAATCTATTCGAAACAACCAGCTACCGGAGTTTAACGCTGTTCCTTTAATTGAGGAATTTTTGGAGAACGAATAAAAACCTCTTTATATGAAACTGGCTAACCAATTTTTAATTATTGTTTCATTCAAAAGAAGATCAAAAACAGAATTTAAATTTTTTGTTCTTTTGCTGCAGCCGAATTTTTAATTCAACACATTTGCCTCTTTTTCTGTCTGAATGTTTTTCTGCTCTTTTATTTTTGCATAGCCACCCAGAACATTCCGGAGATTGTGATAACCCTGACGTTTTAAAAGCGATGCTGCTATCACGCTTCGGTAGCCAGCAGCGCAATGCACATAAATATTTTGGTTTTCTTCCAGTTGGGCAATTTGCGCTACATCTACCATTTCATCCACTGGTATATTGATCGCTTCTTTTACATGTCCTTCAGCAAATTCATTATATTTCCGCACATCCAATATTAAGAGGTTATTATCAAATGGAATGTCCATGGCAAGTTCGTCTGCCTCCACGTTTATAATCAAATCAATTTTTTCTGCAGCTTTCCTCCACGCTTCAAATCCGCCTTTCAAATATCCTTCTACATTTTCAAAACCAACACGCGCAAGCCTTACCAGCGTTTCTTCCTCTTTTCCTTCATCTGTTACCAGTATCATCGGTTCTTTAAAAGAAAGTAAACTTCCTGCCCATTCTGCAAATCTTCCATCAAGGCCAATAGAAACAGAGCCTGGAATAAAACCATTCGTGAAATTTTCACCATCCCTCGTATCGAGAATCACATAACCTGAATCTGCTTTTGCTTTAAATTCTTCTACAGAAAGTGGCCTTAGTCCTTTTTCTTTTACCTCATCCAGGTTTTCATAGCCTTCTTTATTTATTTTAGCATTAATGCTGAAATAAGCAGGCGCTTCTTCCAATCCCTGCGTCACTGCTTTAATAAATTCTTCGCGCGTCTGAGGTTGCAACGCATAATTCGTTTGCTTCTCAATACCGATGGTACTTTCAGTTTCGGGTCCAAGATTCTTTCCACAACTGCTTCCCGGTCCGTGTGCCGGGTATACAATCACATCATCCGGCAAAGGGATTAATTTATTTTGAATGGAATCATACATGATCGAAGCGAGTTCTTCTTTTGATAAATTTCCACTGCTCAGATCCGGCCGGCCTACATCACCTACAAATAAACTGTCGCCTGTAAAAATACAATACGGTTTTCCCTGCTCATCTTTTAAAAGATAACAGGTGGATTCTAAAGTGTGGCCAGGTGTATGAATTACTTCAATAGTAATATTTCCTATTTTAAATACTTGGCCGTCTTTCGCAAGATGAAAAGGAAAATTTGCTTTTGTATTTGGCCCATACACAATAGGAGCGCCGGTTTCTTTACTGAGGTCGATATGGCCGCTTACGAAATCGGCATGAAAATGTGTTTCAAAAATGTATTTTATAGTAGCGCTATGTTCTTTGGCAAGCCGCAAATATTCCTCTGTATCTCTTATTGGGTCTATGATTGCCGCTTCGCCATTGCTTTCTATAAAATAGGCGGCTTCACTCAGGCAACCGGTATAAAGTTGTTGTATATACATAAAAATTCTGTTTTAAAAAAAGCCATATCTATGCGAAGTTCATAAATACGGCTCAATTCTTTGGAAAACAAAAGTTTTCCTTTTCAAAAATTAGTCAAATCAGCCAACAAGTTCTTTTACAAATTTGTTGATCTCTTCAATACGTTTTTCATTGATTGTATAAAAAATGAATTTGCCTTCACGCACAGTATTTACAATATCCGCTTTGCGCAAAATAGCAAGATGCTGTGATGCAACAGATTGCTCCAGGCGCAGTTTTACATAAAGCTCAGTAACAGTAATCCTTTTATGTTCGTCAATTGTTTTAAGAATCAATTGTCTGAGTTTATGGTTGATCGCACGCAAAACAAGCGCTGCTTTTTTAATTTTTAAATAATCCATGTTTTTAAGAGCTTCACTTTCATTGGTGTGCTCCAAATGGTTTGTTTCGTGACTTTGGGCTGTAACTGTCATTTCAATTAGATTTTAATTGCGTTTAAGATGAATGGTTTTCTATCAAATCAGGTTTTTCCTAAGCACAAAGGTACGTATTGTAAATAGATATATTTTGTAAGGAAACATTAAAATAAAAGTTATTTTTTTGCAGGAGTATAAAATTCCTTTATATATATCGGTTCCGCGGTGATTAAATTCTCGAACTGATTTTTTTTAAATTTATTCCATGAAAATGCTGCAAGTGCTTCAGAAGAAACTTCGTCATCAGAAAAAGAGGATTGTGAAATTTTATTCTTTAATAAGTCTTTAAATTTAAATGCCCCACTCCCAAAGAAATAGATCTGTTTTTCCTGCAGTAATTCTGCAAAAGAGTTTTCGTCTAAAACCATTGCTGATGGCGGAATTACTTCGTTTAAACGTGCATCGTAAACTGCAGTAAAAACCTCCATTCTGCGCGCATCGATCAACGGGCAAAACAATGCATTTTTATTTGCTGTATTTTCAATTGTGGAAAACGCCATTAATTCTAATGTGTTGAAAATCATCAGCGGTATTTTTAACGCGAAACACAATCCTTTCGCGGTGGCCAAACCGACCCTGATTCCCGTATATGAACCGGGGCCACCACTGACCGCGATGGCTTTTAATTGAGATGGAGAAATGCCGGTTTGTTGTAAAATCTGATGAATACCGGTGTGTAAAAAAGCGGCATGTTCTTTTGAATGATCATTTACCGAACTTACTAAAACAGAATCCCGGTCGCATAGGCTTACAATCGCTTTTTCAGAGGTGGTATGTATATTTAAAATATAATTCATTTTATAACTTCTTAAAATATAATTCGTTTTATAACTTCGTTTGCTGTTGTTGTAAGAATCGTTTTTCCAAAGCTGGTGCCGGAAGATACCGCTCTTCTTTTTCTGATAATTTTTTTAATAACGAATAAATTTTTTCAATGCCGATTTTTTCTGCCCATTCAAACGGACCGTTTGGATAATTTGTTCCAAGCTTCATTGCCAAATCTATTTGCTCTTTGCTACTGACATTTTCCTCGAACGCAAAAAATGCTTCATTAATGATCATACTGATTACACGTGCGGCTACAAATCCCGGCTCGTCCTTTACGAAAAATATCCTGCGACTGAAATTTTTAAAAATATTTTCGATTCTTTCCATATCATGAGAGGTAATTTCCCAAACTTCTCTTTCTAAAAAACCCGGCCAGCCGTTAATTCTGCTGATGTTTGGAGGAAAATTTAATTCGGACAGTGTTTCTGTCACCGTGTTGATCAATACCGGTTTATTCTCAAAAAGAGTAAAATCGATTGCGTAGGAAAAATCGGAAAGAATTAAAAAGGCATCGTGATTTTTGTATTCGTTACTTTCGGGAAGTTTGTTTTTGAAATTGAAGAGAAAGTCACCAGACGGAAAATTGTCTTCAATTTCCTTTTGTTGTTCTTCATTTCCATATACAAAAATCTTCATGCTTTATTTTTTACAAAAATAGGTTTGTTAGTTGATCGAAAGTTTTGCAACTTTAATGCCTTTAAAAAAACTCAAACATGGATAAATCAATTATTAACACAACAAAAGCTCCGGCACCAATCGGTCCATACAGCCAGGCAGTAAAAGCAGGAGGATTTTTATTTTTATCAGGCCAGGTAGCGTTGATTCCCGGAACATCCGATCTTAAAAACGCAACTATTACTGAAGAAACTGCACAGGTAATGGAAAATTTAAAAGCATTATTGGAAGAAGCGGGAATTGATTTCGGGCATGTAGTTAAAACAACTATTTTTTTAAAAGAAATGAGCTTTTTTGCAGAAGTAAATACAGAATATGGAAAGTATTTTGATAAGGATTTTCCTGCACGCGAAACGGTGGCTGTGAAAACGTTGCCGAAAGACGTAAACGTGGAGATCAGTATGATTGCTGTTGTTTAGTAAGTTGAAGGTTGAAGGTTCAAGGTTGAAGAAAATAAGCAATCTTCAATATTCAATATCAATTAAGTCACAAATTTTTCCATAAACGAACAAATAATGCACATTTCAAATTTTTAATAGTGGATGGAAGTATAAGATAAATTCGAAGATCAATGAGAAACATGAATAAAAACAAATAAAATTGAACAAGCAGGTAATTATAACATCAAAGGCACATAATTATTTAACCGACACCTTGCAGCACAAAGGCTACTCGGTTCTTTTTGCCGAAAAAATCAATTATGAAGAATTGAGTGGCATTATCAGCCAGGCAGAGGGATTAATTGTGACGACCAGGATGCCAATAGATAAGCCGTTGATAGATAAAGCGATTCGTTTAAAATGGATCGGCAGATTGGGCAGCGGAATGGAACTGATTGATGTCGCTTATGCTGAATCAAAAGGCATCCGATGCGTGAGCAGCCCTGAAGGAAACCGGAATGCGGTAGCGGAACATACGCTTGGATTGATATTAAATCTGACCAATAAAATTTGTTCAAGCTTTGAAGAAATTAAAGATAGAAAATGGATCCGCGACGCCAACCGCGGGACAGAACTTGAAGGGAAAACGGTTGGAATTATCGGTTATGGAAATACAGGTTCGGCTGTTGCCCGCTTGTTGTCTTCTTTTAGTGTAACGGTTCTGGCGTATGACAAATACAAGTATGATTTCGGAGGTGGTTATATTAAAGAAGCGAATTTTGAACAGGTTTGCCGGTATTCTGATGTGATCACTTTGCATGTGCCACTAACCGATGAAACAAAACATATGGCTAATGAGCATTTCTTTAATTCGATGGGCCGGACGCCGTATTTCATTTCCACCTGCCGCGGCAAGGTAACCGATACTGCAGCTTTGATCGCTGCATTAAAAAATAAAAAGATTGCCGGCGCAGGATTGGATGTGATGGAGAATGAAAGATTGGAAACTTATAACAAAGAAGAAAACCAACAATTAAACTGGCTCGTGACACAACCAAACGTAATTCTGACACCGCATATAGCCGGCTACTCACATGAAGCATTATATAAAATGGCAAAAATTCTTTTAGAAAAATTAGGCTTGAAATAATTTTCAATCTTCTTATATTTGTATTCATACAACGTCTTAGATGGGGCGTTGTATTTTTTTTCTTTATTCTGTAAAAGGTATAACAAAATAAATAATGAGGTTATGAGCCAGGTAAATTATGTTACAAAAGAAACATTTGACCAGATGCAGGCGGAACTGCAACATATGAAAGGTGTGGACAGGCCGGCGGCATCAAGGGCAATTGCAGAAGCACGGGAAAAAGGTGATTTAAAAGAAAATGCCGAGTATGATGCTGCCAAGGAGGCCCAGGGATTGCTTGAGGCAAAGATTAAACAATTGGAAACCGTGATTGCTACTGCAAGAATTGTAGATGAAAGTACGATTGATACCAGCAAAGTTTCTATCCTTACAAAAGTTACTTTAACGAACCTGGCTACTAAAAAACAGGTTACCTACCAGATTGTTTCTGAGAAAGAAGCGAATCTGAAAGAACAAAAGATTTCAGCTGCATCACCGATTGGAAATGGATTACTGGGAAAAGCAGTAGGTGATATTGCAGAAATAAAAGTGCCGGCGGGAATGATTAAATTCAAAGTGGAGAAGATAACTGCATAAGAGTTGACGATTGAGTTTTGAAGGGTTAATTTTCAATAATCAATTTTCAATAATCAATTTTCAATATTCAAGTGGAAGACAATGACCCTATTTAGCAAAATAATTAACGGTGAAATTCCTTCTTTTAAGATTGCAGAAAATGAAAAGTTTTATGCCTTTCTCGATATAAATCCTTTGGCTGAAGGCCATACTTTGGTGATTCCAAAAATAGAAGTGGATAAATTCCTGGATATGCCGCAAGATTATCTGTCAGAAGTTTTATTATTTGCCAAACCAATTGCAACAGCGATAGAAAAATCATTTCCGTGTCAGCGTTGCGGATTAAGTGTGGTCGGCCTTGAGGTTCCTCATGCACATCTGCATTTGATTCCGCTAAATACCATGGATGATATCAATTTTACCAGGAAAAAATTGTCTCCTTCAAAAGAAGAATTGAAAAGGGCGCAGGAAAAGATTTTGAAGGCATTAAACGCTGATTAGTTGAGGTGTTTCAGTAAACAAACAAATAGTTCTAATTCCTGTTTCATTTTATAATTTCATCTCGGGAATTTCTCCTTCAATAATGAGATTGCCTTTTGTTTTATTTTGGATTTCTTCTACAGTTATGCCCGGCGCTCTTTCAAGTAAACGAAAACCATTTTCAGTAACTTCAATAACGGCAAGGTTACTTACAATTTTCTTTACACATTTAATTCCCGTTAGTGGCAGATTGCATTTCTTTAATAATTTCGACTCCCCTTTTGGGTTCGTGTGCATCATTGCCACTATTATATTTTTTGCGCTCGCAACAAGATCCATCGCGCCGCCCATACCTTTTACCATTTTACCGGGTATCTTCCAACTGGCAATATCACCATTTTCACTTACTTCCATCGCACCAAGCACCGTCAAATCCACTTTGCCCGCGCGGATCATTCCAAAGCTCATGGCACTGTCAAAAAAAGCAGAGCCGGGTAGGGTAGTAATGGTTTGTTTACCGGCGTTGATGAGGTCAGGATCTTCTTCTCCCGCCAACGGAAACGGCCCCATTCCCAGCAATCCATTTTCTGATTGAAGGGTAACAGTGATGCCGTCCGGAATGTAATTCGCTACCAATGTCGGAATACCAATCCCAAGATTTACATAATAGCCGTCTTTTAATTCCTTTGCGATCCGTTGTGCTATTTGATTTTTGTCTAACATGATTAATGTGATAATTTACTAATTCGCTACTTGCCGAATTGTTCTCTGCTCTATTCTTTTTTCATAAACACTTCCTTTAAATATCCGATGAACATAAATTCCGGGCGTATGAATTTCGTTTGGATTTAGTTGTCCTGCTTCTACCAATTCCTCCACTTCTGCGATGGTTATTTTTCCAGCCATTGCCATTAAAGGATTAAAATTACGGGCAGTTTCTTTGTAAATTAAATTACCTGCTGTATCGCCTTTCCATGCTTTTACCAAAGCGAAGTCAGACTCAAAGGCATATTCCATTAAATATTCTTTGCCGTTAAATACCCTCGATTCCTTTCCTTCTGCTACTTCGGTTCCAACTCCGGCAGGTGTAAAAATCGCCGGCATTCCATAACCGGAAGCCATGCATCTTGTAGCAAGTGTTCCCTGCGGAATTAATTCAACTTCCAGTTCACCTGTCAAGAGTTGCCGTTCAAATTCAGCATTTTCGCCTACGTAAGAAGCAATCATTTTTTTTAATTGTTTCTTTTTTAACAACAACCCGATCCCAAAATCATCAACACCGGCATTGTTTGAGATGCATGTCAATTCTTTCACTTCTTTTTTCACCAAAGCGGCGATGCAATTTTCAGGAATGCCACATAATCCAAAGCCACCAAGCATGATGATACTTCCATTGCCAATATCATGAATGGCTTCATCAGCATTTTTAAAAACTTTATTCATGTGAAATTATTTTATCATAGTAGCCGGCATATGTTTCTTCCTTGACTCTAAATTGTTTTCCCTTTCCTTTTGAACGTAAAGACTATCAAAGATAATCTTTAATACGTCCGGATGTTTCAGATACCAGTTATAACTTTTATTAAAAGTTGCTGAATCCGTTTTGTGGATAACAAACACTTTTTGCGATAAAGCTTTTGTTTCAATAGCTACATCTACGGAAGAATCTTTGCGGCCGATTTCAGAAGCAAGTGTTTCTGCTCTCATCACATCCCACAAAATGCTTTGCATCTCTTTTGGTGGGATAACAGTGGAAGGAGGCTTTTTGCTTTTTCCGCACGAAAAAAACATCGTTAAGAAAATGAGATAGAAAAACTTTTTCATTATTTTAATGCTGCCTCATATTTGTTAGATGATGTTGGATCCAGCCGTTTTAAAAAGTCAAGTGCTTTTGCCTTATCCTGCGGGCTTGCTTTTGAAAAAATCTGGATGAGTTCCTGCGTTTTTGCCTGGAAAAAAAAGGGAAGAATCATTGTCGCGGTGTTTTCTGTATTGAACGTATTCAGCAGACTGAGCACATTTAAGATCGCCGTTCTGCCCACTGCTTCCTGGTCATATAATTTATCCATTCCCAAGCGGTAATAATCATAGATTGCCTCATGAAAAAGGCTGTACTTTGCGTTCAACAAATTCTCTGCAAGCCAGTATCTGTTGCGCGTTCCATCGAATGCTTTCCATCCTGAAATATTGCGGCCTTCAGGCGCATTGTTCACAATATTCTGTGCCTTTTGAAAATACACATTGCCACCTCTCATGGAAAATGAATCGTAATCAAAGCCAAGAATCATATCAATCCAATAAGCGAAAACCGCAGTAAGATTCGATACAAGTGGATCAGTTCCCGAAACGCGGGTATCGTTAAATTCCAACTGTTGAAATTCAACATATTTAAAAACCACATCATTATCCTGGTAATTGATCATGGGAGAAACGTAAGAGGAATTAAAAACAGGCCTGCCGGACTGAATAGTGAGTGTTGCTTTATAAACATTTGGATCTCCTCCCGATTCGAGGTTTAATAAAAAGCTGCAATCAATTTTTTCATTTGTGCTAAAATTATCCGTGGTCCATTTCGTATTATTTACAAAATTATTGAGGGCAGTCTCTAAAGTTTGAAATGCTTTTTTATCTACATTATTTGCAACCCGGTTGCTCAAAACGCTTACTCTTGCACGCAGTTCCTGAGCGTGACTTACGGAACTAAAAAATGTCAATAAAAAAAACAGGAAGATTTTATTCATTTCTATATTGGATGATGGTATTTATGATGTCTGACGCTACTTCTTTTTTGGTCTTAGCGGGAAAATTATATTCTTTATTGTTCTTATCAAAAATAGTGATTTTGTTAGTATCGCTTCCAAAGCCCGCTCCTTCATCATTCAATGAATTGAGCACGATCAAATCTGCATTCTTTTTTGATAATTTTTTAATTGCATTCTCTTTTTCGTTTTCTGTTTCCAACGCAAAACCAACCAGTGTTTGCATACCTGATTTTATTTTTCCTGCTTCAAAAAGAATGTCTTTAGTTTTTATTAATTCAACAGAAAAGTCACCGGTTTCTTTTTTTATTTTCTGCTGACTTTTATTTTTTGGAGCATAATCTGCAACTGCAGCCGCCATTACGATTATATCATAAGACTTGAAATCGCGCATCACCGCCGCGTACATTTCTTCTGCAGAAGTAACTCTTTCGGTTGTTATCTTTCCATCAACCCCAAGTGAAGAAGGACCTAACACTAAGTGTACCTGCGCACCATTCATTAATAATTCTTCTGCAATGGCGACACCCATTTTACCGCTGGAATGATTTCCTATAAAACGAACAGGATCCAAAGCCTCATAAGTGGGGCCAGCGGTTACCAGTGCTTTTCTGCCTGTAAGTTTTTTTTCTTTTGCAAAAAAATCTTCCAGGTATGTGATCATTTCTTCCGGTTCAGCCATCCTTCCTTCGCCATGAAGGCCGCTTGCCAGTTCCCCATTATTTACGGGTAAAAATTCATTGCCATTTTGCTTTAGTATTTGGATATTTTTTTTAGTAGCAGGATTGCGCCACATATCTTCATCCATGGCAGGGGCAATTAAAACAGGGCATTTTGATGATAAATAAACAGCCAGTAAAAGATTATCACATAATCCATGAGCCATTTTTGCAATGGTATTGCAGGAAGCAGGCGCTATCAGCATCGCATCAGCCCAATGCCCGAGCATCACATGATTCTCCCAACTTCCTTCAAGAAATAAATCCGTAAAAGTTCTATTTTTTGAAAGCGTTGAGAAGGTGAGGGGTGTTACAAAATCCTGCGCTCCTTTGGTCGTAATTACTTTTACTTCAGCTCCCGATTTTATCAGCAAACGAACAAATAGAGCCGATTTATAAACGGCAATACTTCCTGTAACGCAAAGTAAAATTTTTTTCCCCTGAAGCGGCATAAAGTTATTTATCAGCAAGATACTTTAAAATAAAAATGGCGGAATGAACCGCCATTAAAATTAATATTTCTTATAGAAAACCAGCTATTAATGGTTTAATCAAAAAGATTGTCTTCATTCTTACGGTAATACACTTTATCTTCCATAAATTCTGCGGTAGCAAGTAAAGCAGGATTCGGAATCCTTTCATAAGCACGTGAAATTTCAATCTGCTCTTTATTTTCATGAATTTCTTCCAGGCTATCGGTATGGCTGGCAAATTCTTCCAGTTTGTTATGAAGTTCTTCTTTAATAGAAATATTTATCTGGTTTGCTCTTTTAGCAATTACGTTGATTGATTCATACAAATTTCCTGTTTTGTTTTTGACATCAATCAGGTTTTGAGTTTCAACAACATTGCTGGTATTAGCGTTCTGTTGGCGTCTTAATTTGCTCATTTTGTATTTTTTTAATATTGTTTTGACTTAGGTTTTTATAATCCTCAGCTTCTGCAAGTAATTTACTTTCAGGATAACGATCTTTAAAATCAAGATATTCCTCGTTTACTTTCGCATATCTTTCCTGCTGCTTATCAGGAACGCTTAATCGGGCAAAATCATAAAAGGATTTCACAGCCATCAGCATATACTCTTCACCTTTTGGAGATTCAGGATATGAATTTAAGAGATTGGTAAATGCAATTCCCGCTGCCTGATACATTTGTAAGTTGTAATATAGTTTTGCGGCCAGATAATCCTTTTCTTCCAGTTTTGCCCGGCATTTTGCAATGATTTCATTCGCATCTGCTACTCTTTTTGAATTGGGATAGTTATTGATAAATCCCTGCATCATTCCAATTGCCTTGGTTGTATTAGTTTGATCCAATTCAACATTCGGCGATTGTTTATAAAAAGTGAGCGCATGCATGTAAGCTATTTCTTCAGCCCTGCTGCTGTTTGGAAAAACGCCCAAAAATCCTTTAAAAAGATTCTCTGCGTCCAGGTAATTTTTTTGGTAGTAAGAGCAGTATGCATATTTATAATACAATTCTTCAAACTTATCTGAACCTTTAAATACCGGAAATAATTCCTGGTATAATTGCTCGGCGTACCGATACTTTTTATTAGCATAATACTCGTCAGCTTTCTTTAATTTGTACTCATAATCTGTACTTTTCATAACCTTGGTAAACTGGCTGCTGCATCCGGAAAGCATCAGAAATGGAACGATCAATAAAACAAAAGCTAACTTCATAAAGAGCCGCAAAATTAAGTGAATTTAAACAAAAATGAATGTAAAATAAATGGCAACAAAATTGAGTTAGTTAATATTTTGATAATTGGATTATAAAAAACCCTTTCCAAATTAATGGAAAGGGTTTCATCATTGAGCAAAAAGTATGATCTATTTTGATTTTATATCCACTGTGTTTACATCGCCACCACCAACTTCGCAGGTAACGGTAAGGCGATCAGCGCTAATTCCTTCTTTTTCAGTGAGGTAAGTTTTGATGACCTCTGCTCTCTTATTGCAAAGAGCCTGTGAAGCTTTTGAAGCGGCAGGATAACCTGTAATGACGATTGAGCATGAAGGACTACTTTTCAATTTGGAAGCTACAGTTGCCAGCATTGCTTTTGCATCGCTGCTGAGGTTGTTACTTCTGTTTCTGAAAGAGATGCTTGGAAGATCTGTGATGTTGCAGGCGTTTGCATTTTGTGCTACCATATTTTTGCAGCATTCAGGATCAGGACATTTACCCACGCCATCAGCATCAACCGGCTGGCAATAAGTAGGAGTGATCAATTCTTTATCTTTACAATCAGGAACGCCGTCACCATCTGTATCTCTTGAAACACCATGAGAATCAACAGGACATCCGGCCGGAGTATTTGGTTCTTTATCAAATTGATCTGTTACGCCATCACCGTCAGCATCCGGCAACACAGGAGTGGGCAATTTCATGTGCTTAGGATTGTTGAGTTCGCTGTAAGCATAATCCAGCGGATTAACCCACCAAAGAGGTTCAACAGCTTTAGAGCCGAGATTAAAGTTTAATCCAATCGACAAATAATTATAACTGTCAAAATCACGTGTCTGAGCAGGATCTAAAAATGGATGTTCCTGCCATTCCTGTCCGTCTAACAAATCATCTTTTACAAAAGTAAACCTGTCTTCAATAGCAAGATTGATGCGGTTGCTTAATTTAAAAGCAATTCCTGCTAATACAGTTCCGGAAGGACGTAAAGGGTGATTTCCTAATTTTGGTTTCGTGTTTAATTCATTTTGAGCTTGTGTATAAGGAACATCTTTTAGTAATGATTTTAATGCATCACGCGTCTTTTTCCTGTCGTGGTATTGATCTACAGTAGCCTGGATAGAACTAAAACCATTTGGTCCCTGAGGTACCTGAACCTGTGCATTATAAACAGTAGCACCGATACCAATACCTCCATACAAAACCATACCGCTCTTTTGTTTGTGGAAACGGACATTGTTTAAAGTGAAAATTCCTTGTAACGACAAATCGTTAACAGTTGTTTTATAATTGTAATAAACCGGATCGTGGTTGGCGGCAGAATAACCGGCATTGGTCCATACCGGATTATTGGAATAACCAAAGGAAGGCTTCCAGTTTAGCCCTTTAGCCTGGCCATATAGATATTGTAATCTTAAAGAGAAAAGGTATCCAAGAGCTTTACGAATATGGATAGCGCCGCCAAATGTCGGTAATTTTGAAGATACGTCACCGCTGATTGAAAACAAACCACCGGAAATACCAATTTCTGTTTGGTTTCTCGGCTTTGCAGGAAAGTCATAAGTATTGTTCATGAACTCATTTTGTTGTGCTCTTCCTTTTGCAGGAACAACACTTGAGTCATAAATATTATAAACACCGGTATCCTGTGCAAAAGCACCTAGGGACATCAAACAAAAAATGCCAATTAGTAATGATGTAAACTTTTTGCTTCTCATAACATTTTAATTAATGATTTCTTAAATAACATTTTATTTGGTTGCAAAAGTATCAAAGGAAACTCATTAATCAAATTTTTTTTTATTGAATAGTAAAATATTGAGACCTTTATATATTTTATATTTTTTAAAATCTATATTGTTAATTTTTAAAAAATTTCCAATTTTCTAAAGAGTTATTCAGATATAACAATCGATATCGTTGATCACTTCTTTTTGCTTTTTTCTGCGTAATCATTTATTTTTCACTTTCTGTCTTATATTGCCCTTTTTCCGGAAAAATAATGGAATTTTCAAAAAATCTTATTGCCAATGAATTGGCAACATTCGAACAGAAATTTGCTCAATCTGTGAAGAGCCAGACGCCTTTGCTCGACCGGATCATGAAATATATTATCAAAAGAAAAGGCAAACAATTGCGGCCGATGTTTGTTTTTTTGAGCGCCAAACTTCACGGCACAGTTAATGAATCAACGTACAGAGCTGCCGCGTTGGTGGAATTGTTGCATACAGCCACGCTGGTTCACGACGATGTGGTGGATGAATCGCTGGAAAGACGAGGTTTTTTGTCCATCAATGCATTATGGAAAAATAAAATCGCTGTTCTGGTAGGAGATTATTTGCTTTCCAAGGGATTGTTACTTTCTACCGGTGCCGGAGATTTTAAACACCTCGATATTTTGTCAGATGCGGTAAAACAAATGAGTGAAGGAGAATTGCTGCAAATTGAAAAAGCCAGGAAGCTGAATTTAAAAGAAGATGTTTATTTTGAAATAATCCGCAGTAAAACGGCATCTTTACTTTCATCCGCCTGTGCAGTAGGAGCGTGGAGTACCAGTAATAATGAAGAACTGACTCAAAAGATGAAACTTTTTGGTGAAAAAACCGGGATTGCTTTTCAGATAAAAGACGATTTATTTGATTATGGTACTGACGATGTAGGCAAGCCAACCGGAAATGATCTGAAAGAAAAAAAGTTGACCTTACCTCTAATATATACACTGAATAAGATCAGCGCTGCTGAGAAAAGGAAAATTATTTATATTATTAAAAATGAGAATAAGGATACTGCCAAAATAAAATATGTTTTACAAAAAGTGGTAGAAGCAGGGGGTATTACTTACGCAAATCAGAAAATGATCGAATATCGTGACGAAGCTTTGAAAATTTTATTTGAATTTCCTGAAAGTGATATCAGAAAGGGACTGGAGGAATTGGTAAGATATACGACAGATCGCAAGTATTGATCATGCTTAATTAGTTAATTGCTGATAAGCACATCAGCTAATTAAAATTGTGCAAATCTAAAATCACGTTATTTGTTCGTTTGCTGTAAATTTCCTTTTTGAAAAAATTTATGATGATTTTTCGATTAGCACCTCAGCTAATCAACACATCAGCTAATTAATCTTATGGAAAAAAGATGGAAAATACTGGAAACGGATAAAGCGAAAGCGCAGGCGTTACAGAAGTCTTTGTCCATAAGTTTGCCGCTATGCCATATTCTTGTTCAACGTGGAATTGATACTTTTCAAAAAGCAAAAGATTATTTCAGGCCGCAGCTTTCGCAACTTCACGATCCTTTTTTGATGAAGGATATGGAAAAAGCAGTTCAGAGAATTTTATTTGCCATCAATAATAATCAGAAAATTCTGGTATTTGGTGATTATGATGTGGATGGAACCACTTCTGTTGCTACGATGTATCGGTTTCTCAGAAAAATTTATAAAGAAGAAAATATTGATTTTTATATTCCTCACCGTTATCGGGAAGGGTATGGTGTAAGCAAGCGGGGAATTGATTTTGCCAAAGAAAATAATTTCGATTTAATTATTTCTCTTGATTGTGGAATAAAATCTGTGGAACTGATACAGTATGCACGCACACTGAGATTGGATTTTATCGTCTGCGATCATCATCTTCCGGATGATGAATTGCCACCCGCAACTGCTATTTTAAATCCCAAGCAAAAAGATTGTAATTATCCTTTTAAAGAACTATGCGGATGCGGTGTTGGTTTTAAATTAGTCATGGCGCTGGCACAGCGGTTGGGCTTGCACGAAAATGAATATTTATGTTACCTGGATTTGGTTGTAACAGCGATTGGCGCTGACATTGTACCGATAACAGGTGAAAACCGTGTCCTTGCTTTTTATGGATTACAAAGATTAAATTCATCTCCCTGCGCCGGCATAAAAGCTCTTATTAAACTGAGTAAAATTGAAAATCATTTTTCTATAAATAATGTTGTTTTTATTATTGCCCCACGCGTAAATGCTGCAGGCAGAATGGACGATGCTACCAAAGCAGTGCGTATGTTTATTGAAGATGATTGCGAAAAAGCAATGGCGTTTGCGGAGATGCTGCACAGCGATAACACAGACAGAAAAGATGCCGATTCAAGCATTACTGAAGAAGCGTTATCCATGATTGCAAACAATCCGGAAATGGCATCGAGAAAAACAACGGTTGTTTTTCAATCTCACTGGCATAAAGGTGTTGTAGGAATCGTTGCAAGCAGATTGATAGAAACTTATTATCGTCCTACTGTTGTTCTTACGCTGGGTGAAAAAATAGTCGGCGGAAGCGCGCGTAGCGTTCCTGGTTTTAATTTATACGAAGCCATTCATGCGTGTCGGGAACATTTGATTGGTTATGGTGGCCATTTTGCTGCAGCAGGAATGTCGATGCATCCGGAGAATGTTGACGCATTTAGTAAAAAATTTGAAGAAGTAGTTTCTTTAAGTATCGATCCTTATTTATTGGTTCCGGAATTAATTATTAACGCAGAAATTACTTTCAAACATATCAATCAGATCTTTTACAAAATAGTTGAGCAAATGGAGCCGTACGGCCCTGAAAATATGCGGCCTGTTTTCATGACAAAAAATGTTACCAGCACTTCCTGGTCCAAGATTGTGAAAGAACAACATGTGAGGTTTGTGGTAAAAAATGAAAATGTAACGATGACCGGAATCGGGTTTAATCTTGCTGAAAAATTTCCTTTAATGCAAATGAATCAGCCAATAGACATGGTATATACGCTCGATGAAAATGAATGGAACGGTGAAAAGAATCTTCAATTGAAGGTAATAGACATCCGGCTTTCAGAGTGCGATACTGCATAATTTATTCCTTCAATGAAATCGCTTTATTACCTGAAATATTTTTATTTTATTGCAAGAAACTGGAATCTACGACTTGCTGCTTTCACAGTTTATCATGAAATAAAAGGGGAAAAAAAATACCAGCTGGAGACGGTAAAAGTTGACACCCTTCAAAATCAAAAAATAAAAAGCGGGAATCTGAAACACGCTTCCATTTACCAGGCAACGAATTATTTTCTGATCGAACATGCGTTTGATTTCCTTAAAAATGAAGAGGTGAATTTGCATCTGGTTGATTACGGTTCCGGCAAAGGGAGAATCATGGTTGTGGCTGCTTATTATGGTTTTAAAAAAATAACCGGCATTGATTTTTCGAAATCGTTATGCAATGAAGCAGAAATAAATATTGAAAAAATAAAACTAGGGTTTCCTTCTGTTGATTTTGAAATTATTTGTGACGACGCGGTAAATTATTCGATAAAAAATGATGATACGGTTTTCTTTTTCTTCAACCCTTTTGATGAAGTAGTGATGCTTCAGGTGGTGAAAAATATTCTTGCTTCACTGAAAAAAAATGAACGAAAAATTTATGTCGTTTATGTAAATCCTTTGCACCAGGAAATATTTTTAAGCGCTGGTTTTGAGGAAGAATATTATTTTAAAAAGATGGAATACTTGGAGTTTGTTATTTTGTCGAAGTAGAAAGTACAATTAAGAAATACTTCAGAAAGAAACAGTAAAGCAAGAAATATCGTCGGTTCTTATTTTAGCTGACATTTTTCAAAACCTCAATAATCGTAGGAAAAGTATTTGAATAATATTGTTCCAAATCTTCCTTTTTTACCCAAATAATTTCTGTGATATCTTCTTCAGTTTGTGGAATTAATTTTTCATTTCCGGCCGCTTTCATGGTATACCAATGTGATTCTTTTAAATTATGTTTTCCAAACTGATTGTAAGTATGGTAAGTAATTGCAATTGGCTTTATAATTTGCAATTTTTTCAATCCCGTTTCTTCCTCTACTTCTCTTTTCGCACAGGCTTCTATCGTTTCACCTTCGTCTAATTTTCCTTTCGGAAGATCCCATTTTCCGCGTCGAAACATTATTAAAATTTCATCCTTCTCATTTTTTACCAGGCCTCCTGCCGCTTTTATTAAATGAAAATGTTTGAAAAAATCGGCTTTCAATTTATCGAAATTATCTCCCAAAATAATGCCGGCGTGAAACTGCGGTTTATTGATTTCGTGTAACAAGGAATTGATCGCTGCTGCCGAAATTTCATCAATAAAAACAGTATCAGGATGATGACGGTAGTCTTCAATTTCAGATGTGATTTCGTCGCATAAAGAAACCGGTTTATCATTGAAGTAAATTGTAATGTAGCTCATACGTGTTTATTATCTTCGCAGCATGACTGATAAAAAAGCGATTGCTGAAAAGCTGTTACAAATTAATGCAATAAAATTAAATATTGAACATCCTTTCACCTGGGCGAGCGGCTGGAAAAGCCCCATTTATTGTGATAACAGAAAAGTGCTTTCGTTTCCTTTTGTGCGTGATTTTATTAAATCAGAAATGTGCAACATTATTTTCCAGGCTTTTGAAAACGCTGATATGATTGCTGGTGTTGCAACTGCCGGAATTCCATGGGGCGCGATGGCTGCTGATCAGTTGAAACTACCTTATATATATGTAAGGCCGAAACCGAAAGAACATGGGCTTGGCAATCAAATTGAAGGCTTTTATGAATCAGGAAAAAGGGTAGTGGTTGTAGAAGACCTGGTATCAACCGGAAAGAGCAGCCTGCAGGTTGTTGATGTTTTGAAAAATGCCGGTTTGGAAGTTGAAGGAATGGTTTCGATATTTAACTATGGATTTTCGCAAGCGAAAAATGTTTTTGATCAGTATCAGATTGCTTTAAAATCCCTCACCGATTACGATTCCTTAATTGCCCTTGCTATTGAACAAAAATCTATCTCAGAATCAGAACAGAATGTGTTGTTAAACTGGCGCCAGGATCCGGGCAACTGGAAGGGAAATCTTTAAAAACAAAAAGATTAGTTTCTGGAGGCCATTCTGGGTGTATAGATTCAGTAAATCTACTATTTCCACTCGCCATTATCCTGATATATTTGACATTGTTTTCTGAAAAGAAAAGGAAAATCTCTCTTATTTGTCCATTGACTTTCCTGATAATTGAGAGGCTTTTTTACATGAATAAAACTGCAAATAAAAATCCTTACTACTGTTTTTTGTGTCTCGAATGTTTCTAAAAAAAAATTAACCACGATCCTTGCATCCGTTTTTTCTGATTTTATTCAATCGATAAGAAAATGAAAATCCCTGTTATTTATCCTTTTGCTGTCGCTAAAATTCAGAACTAAAATTACCGATGTGTGATTTTAAAAGAATGAAAACGTTTCTTTCGATTCATAATTTACCGGAAAACTCATAAATACATTCGCTTTTCCAACCTTCACTTTTCCCGAAAGTTTCACCATAACTTCTTTTCCAAGTAATGTATTCCACGCATTTTTAAAAATGCTTTGCATATTCACATCAAATTTTATCGGAATATTAAAGGTGTCACGCCTTGGTATTTGGATTAAAGTATCGGAAGAACTGTGTCCAAACAAATTACCATTAATAAAAATATCAAGATCAGTATTTCTTAGTTGCATGCCAAAATTATTTGGATTGTAATATTCTAAATCAAGACTTATAGAAGAGTTATTGAATCCCAAATTTTGAATAGAAAAATTATGGTATGTTTTATATTCTAACGCTTTAGGAGAGGAGCATGACAAAAATGCCATTATTACCAAAATAAAAACCAACGATTTTTTCATCATATTTTAAACTGATTTGAAATTTTTATCCAAAGATAGTATTCTTCCTGCTAACGAAATTGGTAAATTACAAAATCTACTTCGGAAAAGTATAACTAACTAAATTAGCTTTATATTATACTTTATATTTAGCTCGTTTAAAGTACTATATGCAGCTCTACTTGTAATTATTAGTTATGTAAAAAGCGACACGAATTGCCTGATTGATCCAATTAAAACTTGGGTTAAGTAGATATTGCCATTATGGCGTACTTTATTAAACAAATAGTTCGTTGTTAGGCAGTTACATTCAAAGATTGAAATTATATTTTAAGTAAATCAGAAATTTTAAATTTTCAGATGTTTTGCGTGTTGATAGCCACTCTGAAAAATTATTTTTGTTTCTGATACTGTTACTTTGTCAGTTTATGGCCTTTTTAAAATTAGTACAGTTTATCATAAGAGATCAAGTGAATCAGTTAGCTGCTAAAACTTAAGTAAAATGTATAATGGGTGGTTGTTAAATAAAGTAAAAGAAAGTATAAACTTTAATTATTTTATTTGAATAAAATAATAAAGAAAATTTATCTAAGTATATTTATATTTTTATCATTTGGTTTATTAGATACATTGACTTATTTTGGTATATCAATTTCTTTAAAAAACAGAAGATGTTTTTACATTTAAATGCTCGACAGCAAAGCGGAATTTAAAAAACATAAATAATATTTATGCTCTTAAAACAAGATCACCATTAAAATGTTCTTTTTACAAAAACAATTCTTAGAGCAAGGAAATCAAGCGATGTAATAAAACCATTCGGGCATAAATTTTATGAAAAAAATATCTTTTTTTTTCTTATAGTCTCCTTTAAAATTTTCAGGCCAAACCCCTATCTTTGCAAACTTCTAAAAATTAAAACAAGTTATGAAACTGAAAGGTTTGGTGTGGTTCTTTGCCATTATGCTTATTCTCATCTCTGTTTACCAACTTTCTTTTACCTGGGTAGTTAATGCCCATGAGAATAAAATGAAAGCAAAGGCGGTGAAATTTGTCAGCCAAAGCCATCCCGGTATTTCCGGTGATGAAAAAGACGTGCTGGTTCAGAAAACATTTAATCATTACCTGGACAGCACCAGGGATGATAAGATTTATCCGGTATTGGGAACTACTTATCAGAAATCAAAAGAAAATGAATTAAGTCTCGGTCTCGATCTCCAGGGCGGTATGAGTGTTACTTTAAATGTAAGTCTTGATGGTTTATTAAAATCGTTAAGTAACAATCCGAAAGATCCGGCTTTATTAAAAGCGCTTGCTACTGCTAACGCAGAAAAAGTCGGTACCGATCAGGCTACCAGTGACCAGGATTATATTACCTTATTTGCCCAGGCTTTTAAGCAACAAAATCCGGGAGTAAAATTAGCTTCGGTTTTTGCCGGCGCCGGAAAGACCATTAAGATAACCGACGATGATCAAACAGTAATCAACCAGCTACAGGCTACCGCAAAAACTGCCATCAACCAGACTTATAAAGTTCTGCTGAAACGTATCGACCAATTTGGAGTTGCTTCTCCTTCCATCAATCTTGATGCAAATAAAGGCATTATCAATGTGGAGCTGGCCGGCGTTCAGGATCCGGAAAGAGTTAGAAATTTATTACAAGCTTCTGCTTATCTCCAGTTTTGGGAAGTATATAATATAGGTGAAATTGGAAAGAATATCGATGACGCGGACAAAGCACTTGCCGATTACTTAAGTGGTTTATCTTCGGATACTTCCAAAAATTCTCAACAGGTAGCCGCCGATTCTGCAAGATTATTAGCCAATCAACATCCACTTGCCAGTGTGATCCACTTTATAGGGCCGCAACAGGTACAAAACGGTAAACCTCAATATTATTCTGCAATTGCAAATGTGGAAGCAAAAGATACATCCCTGGCAAATAAATATTTATCAATGGCTGTGGTTAAAAATAATTTTCCACCAAATATCAAATTCCTATATGGTCTTGAGCAAAAAAATGAGAAAAGCGGTCAAAGATATTTTGAATTATATGCTATAAAAACCGTTCCCGGAACTGATAAGGCAAAATTAGAAGGAGAAGGAGTAGAAGATTCAAGAGCTGACTATGATGAGCATGGACGTCCGGCGATCAAAATGACGATGACGCCAACAGGAAGCCGCGTGTGGGCAAAGCTCACTGCTGATAATGTCGGAAAGCCAATTGCCATCGTTTTGGATGATATTGTTTATAGCGCACCAAATGTAAATGGCCCAATTGAAGGCGGTAACTCCGAAATCAGTGGGAACTTTACTGTTCAGGAAGCGCAGGATCTCGCCAGCATTTTAAAAATTGGTAAAATAGATGCACCGGCAAAAATTGTACAGGAACAAATTGTAGGTCCAACACTCGGTCAGAAAGCCGTGCATGGTGGAATGACCGCTTTCATCATTTCATTTGTAGTGATATTTATCCTGATGTTGATTTATTATAATACTGCCGGATGGATTGCCAACATCGCTTTGATATTAAACCTTTTATTTACAGTTGGTATTTTGAGCGCTCTCGGCGCTACACTCACTGCAGCAGGTATTGCAGGTTTGGTGTTGACGATTGGTATGGCGGTAGATACGAACGTAATCATTTTTGAAAGGATCAAAGAAGAATTGGCTCGCGGAAAGAGTCACCACCAGGCGGTTCACGATGGTTATATCCGGTCTTATGCGCCGGTTATTGATGCGCACGTTACGGTGTTTTTGACCGCTGCGATTTTATTTTATTTCGGTTTAGGTCCGGTGCTCGGTTTTGCTACCACACAGATGCTTGGTATTTCCCTTTCACTTTTCTGTGGTATTTTAATTTCAAGATTGGTCACCGATTTGTGGATGTCAAAAAAAGACAGGCATTTCATTTATTTTACTAAATTCTCAAAGAAAATATTCCAGCACGCCTCTTATAAATTTATCGAATACCGGAAGGTTGCTTATGCGATTTCTGTGGTGGTATTAATTTTTGGTATTGGTTCATTTTTTAATGGCTTTGAAAAAGGTGTGGAATTTAAAGGAGGTAGAAGTTATACCGTTCAGTTTGATCACAATGTAGATAGAGAGGCCATAAGCAATCCATTACACATCGCTTTTGACGGTGATTATCCGGTAATAAAAACGGTAGGGGATAACAAGCACATCAACATTACCACTTCTTACCTGAAAGGTGTAAACAATGCCGACAGCGCTGTAGAGGCCAGGTTGTACCAGGGATTAAAATCGCAGTTACCTCCAAATCTTACCGCCGCTGAATTTGTAAAAAATAACATTCAAAGTTCACAAGTGGTTCAGCCGGTAATTTCAAAAGACCTTGAAAACGGTGCGATTAAAGCAGTAATTTTTGCGATCATTGCTATCATTATTTATATCTTCCTGCGTTTCCGCGATTGGCGGTATTCAGTGGGAACGATTATTTCGTTGTTGCACGACGTGTTTGTTGCACTGGCGGTGTTCTCGTTCTTTAAAAATATTGTTCCGTTTCCGTTGGAAATTGATCAGCATTTTATCGCAGCGATACTGACGGTCGTCGGGTTCTCGATGAATGATACGGTAATTGTATTTGACCGTATCAGGGAAGACAGCCATAATATGAAAGGCGCTTCTAAGGAATCGATCATCAACCGCGCGATCAACGATACATTAAGCAGAACGATCATGACATCTGTAACGGTGTTTATAACTTTGCTCGCTTTGTTTATTTTCGGCGGTGAAGTAACCCGTGGATTTTCTTTTGCCATGTTGATCGGTGTGGTAACCGGTACTTATTCTTCTATTTTTGTTGCTGCTCCAATTTTGGTTGAGTTTGCAAAAGACAAGCCATTGGGAACAGCGCGCATCAGCTCAGACAAAAAGAAAACACCAAAGGCAAAATTGGTTCATTCTAAATAAAAACATAACCAGATAAAATTTCAAAGCCGGCAATGAGATGTTGCCGGTTTTTTTTTTGAAAAAAAATGGTGAAATTAAACATCAAAATTGCCAGAATTTGTTTGTTTGCTGAATGATGAAGGATTGATATTATTTGAATAAATTAGCTTCCTTGAAATTTGTTTTCCGGTTTAACTTTTACAAAAAACAAGATGTCTACACAAAACGATCTCAACAGATTTATTGACGCCCAAAAAAGGGATTATCCAGCTGCCTTAGCAGAAATCAAAAATGGCAGAAAACAATCTCATTGGATGTGGTATATTTTCCCGCAGATTTATGGATTAGGTTTTAGCGAAACTTCCAGGTTTTATTCTATTAAAAATACGCAGGAAGCGCAGGCATTTTTAAACGACTCGTTTTTAGGGCCAAGGCTTCTTGATATCTGTAATGAATTGCTGAAACTGAAAACCAATGATGCGCACGGGGTTTTTGGCAGTCCTGATGATGTAAAACTAAAATCGTCGATGACCTTATTTTCTTCATTGCCTGATCCAAATCCCGTGTTTCAGCGTGTTTTGAATAAATTTTTCAATGGTATGAAGGATACTAAAACGCTCCAAATAATAAGCAAAGAAAAATAGGAATCGTTGCTATTTATTTGTTCACTGTCTAAACCATTTGTCAAAAGCGAAACTCTATTGCCGGTTCTTTATTTAAAATTTGTGTTTTTTACTGTTTTTGCAAATTGAATGGAAAACAAAAACTTACTGAAATCGTGTAAATTCGCATTCAAATAATATAATAATTCAATAAATAATTTATGGTTCTTCCGATCGTAGCCTATGGAAACCCGGTTCTGAGAAAAGTAGGTATGGAAATTTCACCCGATTATCCCGGTTTGCAAAAATTAGTCGAGGATATGTGGGAAACCATGTACAACAGTAAGGGCGTCGGGTTGGCAGCACCTCAGGTAAATAAAGAAATTCGTTTATTTGTCATAGACAGCATCCAGATTCTTGACAACCTTGAAGAAGATGAAAAAAACGATTATCCCGGAGATGATGGCTATAAAGGCGTTTTTATCAATGCAATAGTGCAGGAAACTGATGGCGAGGAATGGCCTTACAATGAGGGCTGCCTCAGCATTCCGAAAATAAGGGAAGATATTTTAAGAAAAGAAACGGTGACCATTCATTTTTTTGATGAAAATTTTCAGGAACATACCAAAACTTTTAATGGCATAACCGCCCGGGTGGTTCTTCACGAGTATGATCATATTGAAGGTAAATTGTTTATAGATTATTTGAAACCATTGAAAAAATCTTTATTGAAACGCAAGCTAAGTGACATTTCAAAAGGAAAAGTTTCCGTCGACTACCGGATGTCTTTTAATAATTAACCGAATATATTCTGCATATTTCTTCGTTTACTGATGCTGTGTAATTAATTTTCACATTTTATTCATTCACATTTTCATACTTTCATTCACTCACTTTTTTGAATGGTACAAAAGATTTTTACGCTTATACTTCTGCTGTTTTATACCACATTTCTTTTTGCCCAAAAGGAAAAAGATACTACTATAAAAGTGAATGAGCACTATATAACGCTTTCTGAAATTGTGGTCAACAATAAATTAGACGTTGCTTCTTTTATTGAAAGGGTAAAAAATGATACTACCTTTTATAAAGCGTTTCGCAATCTTCGTATAATTGGTTATACGTCATTGAATGACATCAGAATGCTGGATAAAAATGACAATATCCTTGCCTCATTGCGAAGCAAAACAAAACAAATAAGAGCAGGAAATTGTCGGAAAATGGAAACCCTTGAGCAAGCGGTTACAGGCGACATGTTTGATGCTGAAGGCAATTTTAATTATTACACTGCACAGATGTATGCCGGATTATTTTTTACAAAAGATTCTGTTTGCGGAGAGAATAATATTGTAAAAGGTCACGAGTTTTCTACCAGCGGATTGAGTGGAATGGAAAAGCATAAAGAGCAATTAAAAATGTTGTTTTTTAATCCCGGAAAAAGAATAAATGGCCTTCCATTTATCAGCAACAAAACCGCGATTTTTGATCCTTCAATGGCAGAAGATTATGATATGGAGATTGACCATAAAACGTTTGATTCCATTCCTTGTTATGTGTTTTCCATGAAAGTGAAGAGCAATAAAAAAAGTAGTGTGGTCATTGATGAAATGATTACATGGTTCAATGAAAAAACTTTTGAAATAGTAGCACGAAATTATTCTTTAAGTTATGATGCCGGCTTTTATGATTTTGACGTAAAAATGGAAGTTCAGATGGCAAAAGCGGGGAATTTATTGGTTCCCTCACTGCTAAAATACAATGGCAACTGGAAAGCGATTTTTAAGAAAAGGGAGCGCGGTGTTTTTACGGCTACGTTGTTTGATTTTGTAAACCACTCTCGTTGAGTTTTGGAGCAATTCGTCTGATTTTCCCTGATTAATAAATTTTCAAAAAATCGTTTGAATTTAAAATGGGGGTGTTTCTGAAAGGATTCATGACGAGAAGATGCTTGTCATCAGTAACGATACAATCCGCTTCTGCTGAAACAGCAAGAGAAAGCCATTTATCATGGTTTGAATCTCTACATTCAGAAATTCCTTCAATAATATTAACCCGAAACGAATTGAAAATAATATTTTCTATAAATTCAAGACGAGTAGTAAATGAAATATATTTATCAAATTTTGGTTTAAAAAACACTCTCCGATATTCTCGGATAACTTGAATAGAAGTTAATAAAATCCCTTGTCCACGTGCTTTTTTTATCCGAGGGCAGGAATAGAGTTTTCATCAAACAAGGCGCTGAGCAAAGTATTGGTATCGAAAATAAAAAATTTATTCATCGTCTTCTAATAGACCTTCCATAAGTTCAGGTTTAAACCCATTCGCTTTTGCTTCTGCAGTAGCTTTTTTCATTGTTTGAAATAATCGTTGATTCGGAGATTCGCCGCTAAAAAACTCTGTAAGAAAAGTATTTATATAGGCTTCGACGTTTCTTCGCTTGTTCTCATCTGCATTTTTAAAGGCATTCGCCATTTAGGGAAGAACGTTAATTTCAATGCTTTCCATAAATACATTTTTAATTGTTACCTCAAATTTACGATCAAAAATAATTGATTCAAATATTCCTGCTCACGCTATAATTCTTCCACTTCTCAATCACTGCTTTCATATCAGCCGGCAACACACTTTCGAACCTCATTTCTTCTTGGGTAACGGGATGAATAAAACCCAATTGCTGTGCATGTAAGGCATGTCGGGGACAAGTCTCAAAACAATTTTCTACAAATTGCTTATATTTTGTAAATACTGTTCCTTTCACAATTTTATCGCCGCCGTAAGTTTCATCGTTAAAAAGCGGATGACCGATGTGTTGCATGTGAACGCGGATCTGATGAGTGCGGCCGGTTTCCAGATGGCATTCTACCAGCGTTACGTAATTGAATCTTTCCAGCACTTTAAAATGGGTGATCGCCTCTTTCCCATATTCGCCTTCCGGATACGCGGCAAAAATTTTCCTGAATCTTTGATGACGTCCTACATGTGCAATAATCGTTCCTTCATCTTCCTCAAAATCGCCCCAAACCAAAGCGACATATCGCCGGTAAACAGTATGATCGAAAAATTGTTTTGCAAGATGTGTCATGGCTATGCCTGTTTTTGCCATCACCAAAAGCCCTGAAGTATTTTTATCTATACGGTGCACCAACCCAAATCTTGAAAGCTCTGTTTCGTCAATTTCCGGATTTTGTTTTTTTAAATAATAGGCAACGGCATTCACCAAAGTGCCACCAGGATTGCCGCTTCCGGGATGCACAACCATTCCTGGTTCTTTGTCAATCACCATTAAATCGTCATCTTCATACACAATTTTGAAAGGAATGTTTTCTGGAACAATGACATTGCTATCAGGCAAATAAGTCTCATAAATAACAATTTTATCCTCAGGCCTGATTTTGTAATTTGATTTTATTGGCTTCTCATTTACCAAAACCCTTTCTGCTTCTATCGCCTGCTGGATTTTATTTCTCGTTGCACCCTCAATCCGGCCCATCAAAAATTTGTCAATACGCAAAGGCTCCTGGCCTTTGGCACAGATGATCGTTTCGCGTTCAAAAAGTTCTTCGTTCTCGTCCGATAATTCTTCCATAATACAACAATGTTCAATGTTCAACCTTCAACCTCAAGCTGCTTATCTTTGCAAATTAAAATCTTTGCTTTGGAAAAACAGCGTATCATTTTTGAAGACCTTGGAATTATCAATTATAAAGCAGCATGGGATTACCAGGAAGAACTGGTTAAAAAAAACCTGGAGATAAAATCAGAACTTAGGAAAGCTGCCAGCAGTGCGGGTTCAGACCTTAAACCTTCAACATTGAACCATCAGCCATCAACGACAAACTATATACTTTTCTGCGAGCATCCACCCGTTTATACCCTTGGAAAAAGTGGGCATATGGAGAATGTTTTATTGAGTGAAAACGAGATGGAACAAAAAGAAATTGAATTCTTTAAAACAAACAGGGGAGGGGATATAACCTTTCACGGATTGCAACAAATAGTTGGCTATCCGATTTTGGATTTAGAAAATTTCTTTACAGATATTGGAAAATATATGCGGAGTTTGGAAGAAGTAATTATTCTTACGATTGCTGAATATGGGATAAAAGGCGAGCGTAGCAAGGGCGAAACTGGCGTATGGATTGAACCCGGAATATTGGGCAAAGAAAGAAAGATCTGCGCAATGGGAATCCGTTGCAGTCGCTGGATTACGATGCATGGTTTTGCATTGAATGTAAATACCGATCTCAGCTATTTTAACAATATTATTCCCTGTGGCATTGTAAATAAGCAGGTTACTTCTATTGAAAAAGAATTGGGTTTTAAAGTAAATTTTGAGGAAACAAAGGAAAAAGTAAAACGGAATTTTGAAAAGGTTTTTGATGCCGTGATAATCTGAAAAAATACATCTTTTTATTACAGCAAAAGAAGAAATACCGGTAATTTTAACTCATCTTACGGGTCAGAGACAATGCTTAATAATGCACCGAAAGTGTATGAAGAGTGTATGGGGTTCAGCTATATTTTGAAAGATTAATTTTTTTTGTAAAGGAATAAAAAAAGCCTGTAAATGTTTGTTTACAGGCTTTTTCAGGTGCCCAGAACAGGAATCGAACCTGCACATTGTTGCCAATACCAGATTTTGAGTCTGACGCGTCTACCAATTCCGCCATCTGGGCTTAAGTATTCCGACTCGGTTTCAGCGTTTTTTAACGGGTTGC
>Ga0207652_10000849_pt1 | contig 29020 bp, 26 predicted proteins | sample KBSC63BmetaG_FD_184334 | JGI IMG/M metagenome (GOLD analysis project Ga0207652, IMG submission 184334) | Corn rhizosphere microbial communities from Kellogg Biological Station, Michigan, USA - KBS C6-3B metaG (SPAdes) (version 2) | ecosystem: Host-associated > Plants > Roots > Rhizosphere ...
GCGTCATCGCCGAGGGCCCGCCGGACGAGGTGCTCAGCCACCCGGCGGTCATCGCGTCCTACCTCGGCACCGACGAGAAGGCGATTGCCCGTTCCGGCGCGCTGGGCGCGGTCAACGCCCCGCCGGCCGGCTGACCGCGCCGCACTCGTAGGTCTGCGCATTCGGCGTACGCCGCCGCCGTTGCGACGGCACAATCCCGAGGGAATGCACGCGTCTTCGGGAGGGGAACCGTGTCGGACACCACTGCCACTCAGCTCACCGACACCTCGGACATGATCAACCTGCACCGGGTGTTCCGCGACGGTCTGGCCGCTGCGCCGCGTTACGTGGGGTCGGTCCAGCCGGGCGACACGCAGCGCGCGGCGCTCGTCGCCGACTACTACGCCAACGTGCTGCGGCTGCTGCACTCGCACCACAACGGCGAGGACGAGCTGGTCACCCCGAAGCTGGTCGAGCGCGCCGGGGCCGACGCCGCCGCCGTCAGCCGCATCGCGGCCCAGCACCAGCCGGTCGTCGGGCTGCTCGACGACGCCGAGTCGAAGATCGCGACCTGGCGGGTCGACCCGACGCAGGCCTCGTCCGCGCAGCTGATCATGTCGTTGGCCGCGCTCGACGCGGGGCTGACCCCGCACCTCGACGAGGAGGAGCGCGTCGTGCTCCCGATCGCCGCCCGGCACATGACGCCGGAGGAGTGGGGTGAGCTGCCGGGTCACGGTCTCGCGCACTTCGACGGCGACAAGATCTGGCTCGTCCTCGGGCTCATCCGTGAAGGCATGACGCCGGAGCGGCTCGCCGAGATGGACGCGCACATGCCGCCGCCCGTGTCGGAGATGTGGGCCTCCGTCGGTCGCCCGGCGTTCGAGGAGTTCGTCGGCACGCTCCGCGGCTGACGCTGCGGGCGTTCCGTCGCCGTTGCCGACCGACGCGGCCCGCGAGGTTGGCCCGATCGCGCCGGCGACCGCGGCAGAAGCGCGCAACCGCTGAGACGTGCCGCGTCTCAGCAGGTGAGCGGCTCGTCGCAGCCGAGATAGCTCGCGAGGATCGACGCCTGCTCGGCGAGGTCGTCGGCCGGGCCGTCCGGTCCGAGTCGCCGTAGCGTGTCGACGGTCTCCATCAGCTCGTCGTACTCCTGCCGCACGATGTCGCGAATCTCCGCCTCGTCGACGCGACGTCGGGCGACGTCCGCGAACAACCCGGTGGCCACGACCTCGTCGTACGCCGGGTCGACGGACTCCGCGTTGTCGATGGCGGCGAGAGTCGTGCGCAGCACGGTGACGCGGGCGGCATCCCGCGACTTGATCGCCACGGTCAGGTCCGCCCGCATCCGCTGGCGGATCGGCGCGTTCACGCGCAGGACCGTACGACGGCGGGCCCGCGTCGATCGACTGCTTTTCGCTCCGGAAGGGGTTGCGGAATCGCCGGGTCGTGCCACGGTGTTGCTCCGAGACAAGGGCATGCCGTGCGGCATGCGGCGAGAGGCGGGGCCATGGTCACGGCGTTCGTCTTGTCCGGTGGGGGCAGCCTCGGGGCGGTTCAGGTCGGCATGCTCCAGGCGCTCGCCGAGCGCGGCGTCGAGCCGGACCTGCTGGTCGGCACGTCGGCCGGCGCGCTCAATGCGAGCTACGTTGCGGGTCACGGCGGCGGCCGTGCGGCGCTGGAGGACCTGGGCGACGTCTGGCGGGGGCTACGCCGCCGAGACGTCTTCCCGCTCAACGCCGCCCGTGCCGCGGGTGCGGTCGCGGGCGCGGTGTCGTCGCTGTGCTCCAGCGAGGCGCTGCGCCGGCTCGCGCGCCACCACCTGAGCTTCGACCGCCTCGAGGACGCTTCGATCCCCTTGCACCTCGTCGCCACCGACGTCCGCAGCGGGGAAGAGGTGCTGCTCTCGACGGGCGACGCGGTGACCGCCGTGATGGCCAGTGCCGCGATCCCGGCGGTGTTCCCGGCCGTGCCGATCGACGGGCGGCACCTGGTCGACGGAGGTATCGCCGACAACTGCGCCATCATGCAGGCGATCTCGCTCGGTGCGGATCGGGTCTACGTCCTGCCGGGCGGCTACGCCTGTGCGCTCGACCGGCCGCCAGCCACCGCGCTCGGCTCGGCACTGCAGGCGCTCACCCTGCTCATCGAGCAACGGCTCCTCTTCGACGTCGCCAACGCCGCCGACCTCGTCGACCTGCGGTTGCTCCCGCCGCTGTGCCCGCTCGCCGTCTCGTCGATCGACTTCCGTCACGGTGGCGAGCTGATCGACCGGGCGCGCGCCACCTCCCTGGCCTGGCTCGACGACGCGGCGGACCGTAGCCCGCGGCCGGAGCGCTTCCTGTCCCTGCACAGCCACGGCGCGCACCGAGGCCGGGTGCCGGCGGCGCGGAAGCCGGCTGCGGCCCCAACCACCGAGACGCCCGCTCCTGTCACGGATGGGTGACATTGGCCTCACCAAGGTGTAGCCGCTGCGATTCGCGTACATAGACCTCGCGCGGGCCGCGACGTGGCATACACGCCTGTAAGTGGGCTTCAGTGCGTGGGACGTCGCGGCCCGACCAAATCTCCGCTCGAACCCCCCTCGCGACGCGCGGGTCAGTCCTTGAAGACCGGGTCGCGCTTCTCGAAGTAGGCCGTCACGGCTTCGACCTGGTTGGGCGAGCCGATGAGCCCGCCGATCGTCGCCCGCTCGTCGGCGAACTGCTGCGCCACCGGTGCGATGCCCGACTGGTTGAGCAGCTGCTTTGCCCCGCGGACCGCCGCCGGGCTCTTGGCCGCGATCTCGCGGGCCAGCGCCAGCGCGTCGTCCAGCGGGCTGTCCGAGACCCGCGTGGCCAGCCCGATGCGCACGCACTCCTCGCCGGAGACCATGCGACCGGTCCACGTCAGCTCCTTGGCGACGTCGAGGCCGACCAGGCGTGGCAGCATCCACGTGCCCGTCATGTCGGGCACCAGCCCCCACCGCACCTCGAGCACGGACAGCCGGGCGTCGGGCGCGACGATGCGGATGTCGGCGCCCAGCGCGATCTGGATGCCGCCGCCCAGGGCGACGCCGTGGATCGCGGCGATGACGGGGACCGGCAGCTCTTGCCAGACGTAGGCGGCCTGCTGCCCGAGGTGCGTGATGCGCCCGTCGGTGTCGCCGATGCGGGCGGTGGGTCGCGCCTGCGCCTCGCCGCTCGCCATCGCCTGGAAGCTGCCGAAGTCAAGGCCGGCGCAGAAGCCACGCCCCTCGCCGGAGAGGACCACCGCCCGCACGGAGGGGTCGCCCTTCAACTGCTCTCCGGCCTCGACGATGCCCGCGAACATCGCCGGGTCGAGAGCGTTGATCTTGTCGGGGCGGTTGAGCCGTACATCGGCCACGCCTCCGTCGATGGACACGCTGACGCGATCAGACATGCGCCGACTGTAGTGCCGGCCTGCCTCGCCCGGTCGGCCCGTGCGCCGTGCGGGGTCTCGCGTCGAGCACGTCGCACTCCTCGCGCTCCTCCGCGTCGGCGTGTGCCTGCACGTCGCAGGCCGTGACGCACCTCTCGTGCACTTGTGAAACGTGACTTTGTGCATTCGTTCACAAAGCCTTACCCTGACCGCATGGTCGCGTCCGCCGCCGCATCGTGAACGCCTCCGGCGCCGGTGCGAGGCCCGGTGTCCCCGAGGCCACGGTCGCGCGGCTCCCGGTTTACCTACGGGCGCTGACGACGCTCGCCGAGCAGGGCACCGCCACTGTCTCCTCCGAGGCTCTCGCCAGCGCCGCCGGGGTCAACTCGGCGAAGGTCCGCAAGGACCTGTCGCACCTCGGCTCCTACGGCACCCGAGGGGTCGGCTACGACGTCGAGTACCTCGTCTACCAGATCTCCCGCACCCTGGGGCTGACCCAGCACTGGAACGTCGTCATCGTCGGCATCGGTTACCTGGGCCACGCGCTCGCGAACTACGCCGGCTTCGGCTCCCGGGGCTTCCAGATCGTTGCCCTGGTCGACGCGCAGCCGGCGATCGTCGGCGAGCGCATCGCCGGCCTCGAGGTCTTGCACATCGACGAGCTGGAGACCGTGGTCAAGGAGTCGGAGGTCTCCATCGGCGTCATCGCGACACCGGCGGGAGCGGCCCAGGACGTCTGCGACCGGCTCGTCGCCGCCGGCGTGACCAGCGTCCTCAACTTCGCCCCGACCGTCCTCTCGGTGCCCGGGGGCGTCGACGTCCGCAAGGTCGACCTATCGACCGAGCTGCAGATCCTCGCCTTCCACGAGCAGCGCAAGGCGGCCACGACGGCGGCTGCGACCAGCGCGGCCGCGGAGGCCGCGCGTGCCGCCATCGCCGGCCTCGACGAGGCGGCGGTCTCGTGAGCGTCCTCGTCGTCGGGTTGTCCCATCGCAGCGCACCCGTCGCGCTGCTGGAACGCGCCGCCCTCGCCGCCGACGACGTGCCGAAGGTGCTCGTCGAGCTGCTGCGCGCTCCCGGTGTCGATGAGGCCCTGGTGGCCTCCACCTGCAACCGGGTGGAGGTCTACGCCGAGGTCGAGAAGTTCCACGGCGGCGTGCAGGCGATCTCCGACCTGCTGGCGCAGGTGTCCGGCATCCCGCTCGATGAGCTCACCGACCACCTCTACGTGCACTACGAGGACCGCGCGGTGCAGCACCTGTTCACCGTGGCGTGCGGCCTCGACTCGATGGTCGTCGGCGAGGCGCAGATCCTCGGCCAGCTGCGATCGGCCTACGCGGTGGCGCGCAAGGAGGGCGCCCTCGGGCGCACGTTGACCCCGTTGGTGCAGCGCGCCCTGCGGGTCGGCAAGCGGGCCCACAGCGAGACCGGCATCGACAAGGCCGGCCAGTCCCTGGTGAGCGTCGGGCTCGACCTCGGCGCCCAGGCGCTCGGCGGGCTCGTCGGGCGCAGCGCGCTGATCGTGGGCGCGGGGTCGATGGCGGCGCTGGCGGGCGCAACGCTCCGGCGGGCCGACGCCGGGGCCATCACCGTCGCCAACCGCACGCCCGCGCACGCCGCCCGGCTCGCCGACTCGCTCGGCGGTCGCGGCGCGGGACTCGCCGGCCTGACCGACGCGATCGCCGACGTCGACCTGCTCGTCTGCTGCACGGGGGCGACCGGCGCGGTCGTCAGCGTCGACGCGGTCGAGACGGCGATGAGCCGCCGACCCGACCGCCCGCTGTTCGTGCTCGACCTCGCGCTGCCCCGCGACGTCGACGCGGCCGTGCGGCAGGTGCCGGGCATCACCCTCGTCGATCTGGAGGCGCTGCGCGCGGTGCTGGAAGGTGAGCAGGTCGCGCGCGACGTCGAGGCCGTACGCCGCATCGTCACCGACGACGTCGCCGACTACCTGTCCCAGCAGCGGTCCGCCCGGGTCGCACCGACCGTCGTCGCGCTGCGCTCCAAGGCCCAGGACGTCATGGATGCGGAGCTGTTGCGCCTCGCCGGGCGGCTGCCCGACGTCGACGAGCGCACCCGCCGCGAGATCGGCGACACCGTCCGGCGCGTGGTCGACAAGCTGCTGCACGCACCGACCGTGCGGGTGAAGGAGCTGGCCGGGGCGCCCGGCGGCGACTCCTACGCGGAGGCGCTGCGCGAGCTGTTCGATCTCGACCCGGCCGCGCCCGTGGCGGTCACCCGCGCCGACGTGGCCGTCGATGAGGACGGTGCGCCGTGAATGCGCTCCGGCTGGGCACCCGGCGCAGCGCCCTCGCGATGGCGCAGGCGCGGCTGGTCGCCGACGCCATCACCGCGCGCAGCGGCCGGGCGGTCGAGCTCGTCGAGGTCGTCACGGAGGGCGATCGCTCGCGAGCCGCGCTGGCGTCCTTGGGCGGCAGCGGCGTCTTCGTGACCGCCCTGCGCGAGCGACTGCTCGGCGGCGACGTCGACGTGGCCGTGCACTCGCTCAAGGACCTGCCCACGGCCGCCGCGCCCGGCCTTGCGCTCGCCGCGGTGCCGCGGCGGGAAGACCCGCGCGACGTGCTGGTCGCCCGCGCCGGCGCCACCCTGGCCGAGCTGCCCGAAGGTGCGCGCGTCGGCACCGGCTCGCCGCGCCGGGCCGCCCAGCTGCGAGCTCTCGGGCTGGGCCTCGAGATCGTCGCCATCCGCGGCAACGTCGACACCCGGCTGCGGGCCGTCGCCGAGGGTGACTTCGACGCGATCGTGCTCGCGCGCGCCGGCCTGGCCCGGCTCGGCCGGCTCGACGAGGTGACCGAGGTGCTCGACCCGCTGCAGATGCTGCCGGCCCCCGGGCAGGGCGCGCTCGCGGTCGAGTGCCGGGCCGACGATCGCGCGGTTGCCGACCTGCTCGGCGCGCTCGACGACCCCGACAGTCGCGCCGCGGTCGCTGCCGAACGCGCGCTGCTCGCGACGCTGGAGGCGGGCTGCTCCGCACCGGTCGGCGCTCTCGCCGACGTGGCAGATGGCGGCGACGGGCTGGAACTGTTCCTGCGCGGATGCGTGGTCGCCGTCGACGGCGGGGACGCGGTGAGGGCGAGCGCGACCGGTGCGCCGGCCGCCGCCGCTGATGTAGGGGTCCGTCTCGCCCGCGAGCTGCTCGAGCTCGGCGCGGCGGGACTGATGGATCACACGAGCACTGACGTGAGCAAGGCCGAGAAGAGGGCGGGGTCCCTGTGAGTTCGCGGACGCAGAAGAAGACCAACGGTCCCGTGACGTTCGTCGGCGCCGGTCCGGGCGACGACCGGCTCCTGACCGTGCGGGGAGCCGAAGTGCTGGCCGCCGCAGACGTCGTGGTCGCCGATCCGCAGCGGCACGCAGCACTGCTGCGCCGCTGCCGCGACGACGTGGAGGTCGTCGACGCCACCGGGCTCGACGCCGCTGCCGCCGTCAAGGCCCTGGTTGCCGCGGCGCGGGAGGGGCGGGCGGTCGTGCGGCTGCTCGACGGCGACCCGGCCCTCGACGGCGGCCTGGCCGAGGAGGCCGACGCCGTGGCCAAGGCCAAGCTGGGGTTCGAGGTCGTGCCCGGCGTCAGCGCCGCCGTCTCGGTGCCGGTGCACGCCGGCGTACCGCTGACGTCGGCGAAGGCACGGATGGTGAGCGTCGCCGACCTGCGTGCCGGGGCGCCCGACCCCGACTGGCCGGCGCTCGCCGCCGCCAACACCGTCGTGCTGCACGTTCCCGCGGGCGAGGTCGGCAAGGCCGCGACCGCGCTGGTCGAGCACGGTCGCTCGGCGGGCACACCGGTCGCCGTCACCGTCCGCGGCTCCACGACCCAGCAGCGCACGGTCGTCACGACGCTCGACACCGCGGAGTCCGACGTCGCGGCCGACGGGCTCGACGGCTCCGCTGTCGCCGTCGTCGGTGACGTCGTGAAGCTGCGTGACCGGCTCAGCTGGTTCGAGACCAAGCCGCTGTTCGGCTGGAAGGTCCTGGTGCCCCGCACCAAGGAGCAGGCCTGGTCGCTGTCGGAACAGCTGCGGTCCTACGGCGCGGTGCCCGTCGAGGTGCCGACGATCGCCGTCGAGCCGCCGCGCACACCGGCGCAGATGGACCGGGCCATCAACGGCATGGTCTCGGGCCGCTACCAGTGGGTCGTCTTCACCTCGACCAACGCGGTCCGGGCGGTGCGGCAGAAGTTCGAGCAGATCGGTCTCGATGCCCGGGCCATGGGCGGCATGCGGATCGCGGTCGTCGGCGAGATGACCGGGCAGGCGCTGCGCGAGTGGGGCATCAACCCCGACCTGGTGCCGAGCGGCGAGCAGTCGAGCGAGGGCCTGCTCGAGGACTTCCCCGAGTACGACGACGTCTTCGACCACCTCGACCGGGTGTTCCTGCCCCGCGCCGACATCGCCACCGACACGCTCGTCGCGGGGCTGAAGGAGCGCGGCTGGCAGGTCGACGACGTGACCGCCTACCGCACCGTCCGCGCGGCGCCCCCGCCGGCCGAGACCCGCGAGGCGATCAAGACCGGCGGCTTCGACGCCGTGCTCTTCACGTCGAGCTCGACCGTGCGCAACCTCGTCGGCATCGCCGGCAAGCCCCACTCCTCGACGGTCATCGCGGTCATCGGCCCGCAGTCGGCGAAGACGGCGGAGGAGCACGGTCTGCGTGTCGACGTCCAGGCGTCGACCGCGTCCGCCGCCGCGCTCGCCGAGGCACTCGCGGAGTTCGGCCGCGAACGCCGGCTGGTCGACGACGAGCTGCCCGGCAAGGCCAACCGGGCCAAGGCCAAGAAGGGCAAGTGACCGGCGCGGCGGCCGCCGCCGGCTTCCCGGCGGTGCGGCCGCGGCGCTGGCGGCGTACACCCGCGCTTCGCCGGCTGGTCGCCGAGACCCGGCTGCACCCCGCCGACCTCGTGCTGCCGATGTTCGTCAAGGAGGGCATCGGTGAGCCGCAGCCGGTGGCCTCGATGCCGGGCGTCGTGCAGCACACCCGCGACTCGCTGCGCAAGGCGGCGGCCGAGGCGGTCGACGCCGGGGTCGGCGGCCTGATCCTGTTCGGCATCCCCGCCGCCAAGGACGACCGGGGCTCGGCCGCCGACGACCCGCAGGGCGTCGTGCAGGTCGCCATGGCCGACCTGGTCGCGGAGGTGGGCGACGCGACCGTGCTCATGAGCGACCTGTGCCTCGACGAGTACACCGACCACGGCCACTGCGGCCTGCTCACCGCCGACGGTGACGTCGACAACGACGCGACGCTCGAGCGCTACGCCTCGATCGCCGTCGCCCAGGCCGCCGCCGGCAGCCACGTCGTCGCGCCCAGCGGCATGATGGACGGCCAGGTCGCCGCGATCCGGGCCGCGCTCGACGGCGCCGGCTTCGCGCACGTCGCGATCCTCGCCTACGCCGCGAAGTACGCCTCGGCCTTCTACGGACCCTTCCGCGATGCCGCCGAGTGCGCGCCGCAGTTCGGCGACCGTGCGGGTTACCAGCAGGACCCGGGCGGCGCGCTCGAGGCGCTCCGCGAGGTGCGCCTCGACCTCGCCGAGGGCGCCGACGCCGTCATGGTGAAGCCTGCGCTGGCCTACCTCGACGTCGTACGCCGGGTGGCGGAGGAGGTCGACGTGCCGGTCGCCGCCTACCAGGTGAGCGGCGAGTACGCGATGGTGGAGGCGGCCGCCGCCCAGGGCTGGCTGGACCGCGAGCGGACGATCCTCGAGACGGTGACCGCGATCCGTCGGGCCGGTGCCCGCATGATCCTCACCTACTGGGCCGTTGAGGTGGCTGCGCGCCTGCAGGCGTAACCCCGCACGATCTGCGTCGTTGGACCCCCCTAGAGATGCTGGACGTTCGTTCAATAAGTTGGCCGGACTCGTCCCGGTTTGCGCCCATCGAGGCCACTAGGGGGTCATGTCGGTGAGTGATCGGCGTCACAGCAGCCGTCGGCTCGCGCTCGTCGGGGCGCTCGCCATCGCGGCTGGTGCGACGGTGCCGGCGCTGCTCGTTACACAGGCAGCCGCCGCCGACGAGTTCATCCCCGGTTCGGCGACCGCGCTGGCCCAAGGCCTGCAGCTGGCGCCGGCGACGGGCGGGCTCAACTACGCGATCACGCAGGGCGTCGCGATCGGCGGCTACGAGGGCAGCCAGGGCAAGGCGCAGTCGCAGACATTCGACCTCGGCATCATCGGCACGACGCTGACCGCCGAGGGCTGCGACGGCAGCGCCCCGACCATCTCGAAGGACCAGATCCCGCAGCCGCTCATCGTCGAGTCGATGGGCCAGAAGGAGTCGGCCGACAAGACCGAGGCCGGCCAGATGCCGCCCGCGGCGGTCGGCACCGAGCACGTCGAGGCCGATGGCACCCCCTCCGGCTACGCGAAGACCACCGGAGTGTCGCTCGGTGTCCCCGGCGTCATCACGATCGAGGGCGGTAGCAGCGAGGCGAGCGGAAGGCTGGTCCCCGACAAGGCCCGCATCGCCGAGGCCACCAGCACGTTCGGCAAGGTGCTGCTCGGAGGCGGGCTGGTCGAGCTCGACGGGCTCACCTGGCACGCCGTGCAGCAGACCGGAGCCAACTCCAAGATCGAGAAGGCCGACGGCACGTTCACCATCGGCGCGATCAAGCTGGCCGGGCAGGCCGTGCCCTTCGACCAGAACTCCCTGAGCACCGTGATCGACAGTCTCAACAAGGCGCTGGCGCCGCTCGGGACCTACATCAAGCTCCCCGGCAAGGTCGCGACCGACGACGGGTCCGTGAAGCTCTCGCCGATGGTGATCGGCATGGCCAACAACCAAGTCGGCCAGCAGACCCTCGGCCAGGCGCTCGGCGCCGGCCAGCCGGTGCGCGACGCGCTGTTCCAGGCGATGACCGGGGTCAGCTGCAAGACGTCGACGCTCTTCCTGCTCGGTGACATCGGCACCGGCCCGCTGACGGGTGCGGGCTCCGTCGCACTCAACATCGGCGGCATCCAGGCCGGCAGCGAGGGCATCGTCTACGACAACCCCTTCGGCGACTTCGGTGGCGATCTCGGCGGCCCGGTCTCCGGCGGCCCGATCGACCTGCCTGCCGGCGGTGCCGGCGGCATGCCGTCGCTGTCGGGTACGGGCGGCTCGCTGCCCTCCGTCGCCGACAGCGCCAGCGGCGGCCCGAGCACCGGCGGCGCGCCGACCGTCGCCGCGTCGCCGGTCGTCGATAGCCGCACGTGTTCCAGCACGCACCCCTCTGGCGGCAGCTGCGACAACACCCCGGCCGTCGCCGTGGGGCTCGGCGCGCTCGGCGCGATCTTCGCGGTCGGCGTGGCCGACGTGGTCCTCGGTCGCCGTCGCGGCCAGCGGCTGAGCGAGCTGCGGCTCTAGCAGCCCGGCTTCGCCGCTCCCGCCCCCCGCACCATCCCGGCCGACCCCGCCCCCCGGCGGCGCAGGAGGACTTCCATGTTCACGCCCTCGGATCGACGGCTGCTCCGCGGCTACGGCCCGCTGATCGGCTTCGTCCTCGTCTTCGTGCTGGTGGCCGCGTTCGTGCCGACCGTCGCCCGCGAGCAGGTCACCCTGCGCGTGGCCGGCGGCACCGGCGGCGGGTCCGGCTCCGGGGTGGATGCCGGCGGCGGCAGCACCACCGGCTCCGCCCCGGGCGGCGGGAGCGGCGGCGGCACGGCGTCCGGCAACACCGCGGGCTCGGGTGGTGGTGGCCAGGGTTCGGCGGTCACGCCGCAGGCCTCGATCCCGGCCAGCACCAGCGCCTGCCCCGGCCGCACCAAGCAGGTCCCCGGCGACCCCTACTCCCCGCCCTGCATCGCGTTCAGCGGCGGCAACGGCGGCGCCACCTCGAGGGGCGTCACCAAGGACTCGATCACGGTGGCCTTCCGCCAGACCAGCGACCCGGGCTTCCAGCAGACGCTGGCCTCTCTCGGGGGCGCGTCGTTCTCCGACACCCCCGGCGACATCCAGCGCACGGTGCTCGGCCTGGCGAAGTACTTCAACACGCACTTCCAGTTCTACGGGCGCAAGCTGAACTTCGTCTTCTACAACGGCCAGGGCAGCCAGACCAACGAGCTGCTCGGCGGCGGCCAGCAGGAGGCCAACGCCGACGCGATCACCGTCGGGCAGAAGATCAAGGCGTTCGCCGACATGAGCGCGACCACCGAGCCGTACGGCGACGCGCTCGCGCGCCAGAAGGTCGTCGGCTTCGGCGTGCCCTACCTGTCCCGCGAGTGGATGACCGAGCGACGGCCCTACATGTGGAGCATCGCCACCGACTGCTCGGTCATCACCGAGACCGTCAGCGAGGTCGGCGTCAAGCAGGTGCTCGGCAAGCCGGCCGAGCACGCCGGCGGCGACCTCAAGGGCAAGCCGCGAAAGCCGGTGATCCTGGCGCCCGACAACCCCTGGTACCAGGAGTGCGTCAAGGCCGGGCTCGCGATCGTGAAGAAGGCCGGCAAGCCGGTGCCGCAGACGATCGCCTACAGCCTCAACCTGTCGACGATGTCGAGCCAGGCGGCGAGCATCATCGCCAAGCTCAAGTCCGAAGGCGTCACCACGGTGATCTGCGGCTGCGACCCGGTCATCCCGGTCTACCTGACGTCGAAGGCCAAGGAGCAGAACTACATCCCCGAGTGGGTGGTCACCGGTACCGCGCTGACCGACCAGGACATCGTCGGCCAGCTGTTCGACCAGACCGAGTGGGCGCACGCGTTCGGCATCAGCTACGCGGCCGAGCAGCCGCCGCAGCGCGCGACGCTCGGCTATGCGGCGTACAAGAGCGTCAACAGCGACACCCCGGCCAACGCCGTGGACCTGATCTACCAACAGATGTACATGCTCGCGCTCGGCGTGCAGCTGGCCGGACCGGACCTGACGCCGCAGACCTTCGAGCAGGGCATGTTCCGCTACCCCGGCGGCACCGGGCAGTACGGCACCTGGGGCTTCGGGCCCGGGCACTACACGCCCACCCAGGACGCCCGTGAGATCTACTGGGACCCGACCAGGATCTCGAAGTACAACGGCAAGCAGGGTGCCTACGTCACCTCGAGCGAGCGCTACAAGCAGGGTCACTGGCCGACCGCCGACCACGTGAAGGCCTACCAGTGACGCCGACCTTGCAGTCGCTGCGCGAGGTGCGGGCGCCCCGCTGGGCGCTGTGGCTCGCCGGCGCCGTGCTGGTCGTGCTGGTCGCGCCGGCGATCGCCCCGTCGCAGATCCCGCGGGGCGTGGTCCTGCAGGGCGCGGAGTACGGCACGATCACCGGGCTGTTGGCGCTCGGCCTGGTGCTGACCTACCGGGCCAGCCGCATCATCAACTTCGCCTACGGCGCCCTGGGCGGGCTCGCCGCGACCCTTACGGTCGAGCTCTACCTGGGCCGGCACTGGAACTGGGGGCTGGCGATCGTCGTCGGCCTCGCGGCCGGCGCCGTCATCGGCGGGTTGATCGAGATCCTCGTCGTACGCCGGTTCTTCACGGCTCCCCGGTTGGTGCTGACCGTCGCGACGATCGGCCTCGCGCAGGTCGTCGGCGGATTCCAGCTCTTGATCCCGAGGTGGGTCGGCGGCCCGCCGCTGATCGGCAGCTTCGAGACGCCGCTGTCCAAGGCCAGCACCTCGATCGACCCGGTCATCTTCAGCGGCAACGACCTGCTGATCATCGCGGTCGTGCCGCTGGTCATCGGCGGGCTCGGCTGGTTCCTGCTGCGCACGGATGCGGGCATCGCCGTGCGCGCCGTGGCCGACAACGGCGACCGGGCGATGCTGCTCGGCATCCCGATCCGCCGGCTCTCCACCCTCGTCTGGGTGCTCGCCGGCGCGCTCGCGGCGCTGGCGACGATCCTCGGCGCCCCGTCGCAGGGTCTCGTGCTCTCGGCCGGCGCGGGGCCGCAGCTGCTGCTGCCGGCGCTGGCGGCGGCCGTCGTCGCCCGGCTCGAGTCGTTGCCGGTCGCCTTCGGCGCAGGGGTGGGTCTCGGGGTCCTCGACGCCCTCGTGCGCTGGAACATCAGCAAGCAGTCGGCGGCCACGGTGGCCTTCCTCGTCGTGATCCTCGTGGCGCTGCTGCTGCAGCGCAGGGCTGCGGGCCGCGCGCGTGACACCGACTCGACGTGGGTGTCGGCCGGCACCCTCAAGCCGATCCCGCAGGTGCTGGCACGGCTGCCGGAGGTGCGGATCGGGCGCGGGCTGGTCGGCGCCGGCGTGCTGGCCGCCGCGGTGATCGCCCCGCTGGTCGCCGGGCCCGGCAAGACCAACCTGTTCAGCATCGCCCTGGTCTACGGCATGGTCGCGGTCTCGCTGGTCATGCTCTCGGGCTGGGCGGGCCAGGTGAGCCTGGGGCAGTTCGCGCTGGTCGGCATCGGCGGCGTCGTGACCGGCGACCTGATCATGCGGTGGAACGTCGACCTGTTCGTCTGCCTCGTCGCGGCCGCCGCGGCGGGCGCCGCACTGGCCATCGCGGTCGGCCTGCCCGCGCTGCGCATCCGCGGGCTGTTCCTCGCGGTGACGACCCTGGCGCTGGCGGTCGCGGTCGACTCCTTCTTCCTCAACCCGACGAACTTCGCGTCGCTGATCCCGCAGAGCTACACGCGTCCGGTGCTCTGGCAGCGATTCGACCTGCAGTCCGAGCGTTCGCTCTACTACCTCTGCCTGGGCATGCTGCTGCTCGTCATCGGGCTGGTCGTCGGGCTGCGCCGCACTCGGCCCGGCCGGGTCATGCTGGCCACCCGCGACAACGAGCGCGCCGCCGCGGCGATGGCTGTCCCCACCACGCGGGTGAAGCTGGTCGGCTTCGTGCTGTCCGGCGCGGTCGCGGGGGTCGCCGGCGGGCTGCACGCGCTGCTGCTGCAGAGCATCGGCTTCCACACCTACGAGCCGTCGCAGAGCCTGCTGGTCTTCTCGATGGCGGTCATCGGTGGGCTCGCCTCGATCTCCGGAGCCCTGCTCGGTGTCGCCGCCGTCGAGCTGGCCGTCCGGGCCTTCCCGGCCTACCAGCTGATCATCACCGGCAGCGGCCTGCTCTTCCTGCTGCTCGTGCTGCCCGGTGGTCTCGGCGAGGCGCTGCAGCTGGTGCGCGACCGGCTGCTGCGGATCGTCGCTCGCCGTCGCGGCATCGAGTCGGGGCTCGACGTGCCGTCGAGTGACCTGCTGCGCGAGCAGGTCGGCGTCAGCGAGGCGGCCGAGGTCGCGGCCGCCGTGCACGAGGCCGACGACGGCGACGCGCTGCTGCGGTGCCGCGGCGTCGAGGTGAGCTACGGCAGCGTGCAGGTGCTGTTCGGCGTCGACTTCTCCGTGCAGGAAGGCGAAATCGTCGCGCTCCTGGGCACCAACGGGGCCGGCAAGTCCACGTTGCTGAAGGCCGTCAGCGGCCTGTCGCCGACCGGCGGCGGGCACGTGGTCTTCGGCGGCGACGAGATCACCGGCCGGCGTGCCGACCTGCTCGCCCGGTCGGGCATGGCGCTCATGCCGGGCGGCCGGGGCGTCTTCCCGACCCTGACCGTGGCCGAGAACCTCCGGCTCGCGGCGTGGACCATCCGCCACGACGCCGCGGCCGTCGAGGCCGCCCGCGAGGAGGTGCTCGACCTCTTCCCGGTGCTGCGCGGACGCGCCGACCAGGCGGCCGGGGACCTGTCCGGCGGCGAGCAGCAGATGCTCTCGCTCGGCCAGGCGCTGATGACCCGGCCCAAGCTGCTGCTGATCGACGAGCTGTCGCTCGGCCTGGCGCCGACCGTCGTCGGCCAGCTGCTCGACGTGGTGCGCCGGCTCAACGCCGCGGGCGTCACCGTCGTCGTCGTCGAGCAGTCGGTCAACGTCGCGCTCGAGCTCGCGGAGCGGGCGGTGTTCATGGAAAAGGGGCAGGTGCGGTTCAGCGGCCCGACCGCCGAGTTGCTGGAGCGCCCCGACGTGCTGCGCTCGGTCTTCATCGCCGGCGCGGCCGCACCCGAGTCGCGCGCCCCCGCGCGCACGGCCCGGCGCCGGAAGAAGGAGGAGCCGGTCGCGCGGCTCTTCGACCCCGAGCTGCCGCCGATCCTCGAGGTGCAGAGCATCACGAAGTCCTTCGGCGGCATCCGCGCCCTCGACGGCATCGACCTCGCGCTGCGCAAGGGCGAGATCCTCGGCCTGATCGGCCACAACGGCGCGGGCAAGACCACGCTCTTCGACGTCATCTCGGGCTTCCTGCCGGCCGATGGAGGTCGGGTCCTGCTCGGCGGCCACCCGGTCGACCACCTGACCGCCAACGAGCGCGCCTGGATCGGTCTGGGACGGTCCTTCCAGGAGGCCCGGCTGTTCCCGTCGCTGACTGTCGCGGAGACCGTGGCCGTGTCTCTTGAGCGCCACCTTCTGTCGAAGGACCTGGTCGCCGCGGGCCTGCGGCTGCCGGCGTCGACCGACTCCGAGGCGCTGGCCGCGGGGCGGGTGCGCGAGCTGCTCGCGATGACCGGTCTCACGTCGTACGCCGAACGGCTCCTCAGCGAGCTGTCGACCGGTACCCGCCGGATCGTCGAGCTGTCCTGCATCCTCGCCCAGGACCCGGAGGTGGTCCTGCTCGACGAGCCGTCGGGCGGTGTCGCGCAGCGGGAGACCGAGGCGCTCGGGCCGTTGCTGCGCCGGGTGCAGGACGAGACGGGCTGCTCGATCCTCGTCATCGAGCACGACATGCCGCTGCTCACCGGACTGTGCGACCGCATGGTGGCGCTCGAGCTCGGCGGCGTCATCGCCGAGGGCACGCCGGCCGAGGTGCTCGAGCACCCGCGGGTCATCGAGTCCTACCTCGGCACCGAGGACGCTGCGATCAACCGCAGCGGGAGCAGGCGGGCGCCCGCACCGGCGTGAGCGGTTGAGAGGATGAGCGGGTGAACGACGCGCCGGCCTCCCAGGAGCTGTTCGACCGGGCGCGGGCGCTGATCCCGGGTGGGGTCAACTCGCCGGTGCGCGCATTCGGTGCCGTCGGCGGGACGCCACGGTTCATCGCGCGCGGCCACGGCCCCTACCTCGTCGACGTCGACGGGGCGGACTACGTCGACCTGGTCTGCTCGTGGGGGCCGATGATCCTCGGCCACGCGCACCCGGCCGTCGTCGAGGCGGTGTCGGCCGCGGCGGCGCGCGGGCTCGGCTACGGCGCGCCGACCGAGGGTGAGGTCGAGCTGGCCGAGGAGATCGTGCGCCGGGTCCCGCCGGTCCAGCGCGTGCGCCTGGTCAGCTCCGGGACCGAGGCGACGATGACCGCGGTGCGGCTTGCCCGCGGCTATACCGGGCGCAGCAAGGTCGTGAAGTTCGCCGGCTGCTACCACGGCCACGTCGACGCGCTGCTCGCCAGTGCCGGCAGCGGGGTCGCGACGTTCGGACTGCCGGACACGCCCGGAGTCACCGGCGCGAGCGCAGCCGACACGATCGTGCTGCCCTACAACGACGTGGCCGCCGTCGACGCAGCGTTCGAGCGCCACGGCGATGACATCGCCGCCCTCATCACGGAGGGGGTGCCGGCCAACATGGGCGTGGTGCCGCCGTTGCCCGGGTTCAACGCGCACCTGCGCGCGGCGACCGAGCGCCACGGCGCCCTGCTGGTCCTCGACGAGGTGCTCACCGGCTTCCGGGTCGGGCCGGCCGGCTGGTGGGGGATCGAGGGGGTCACTCCCGACCTCTTCACCTTCGGGAAGGTCATGGGCGGCGGGCTGCCGGCCGCGGCCTTCGGCGGCCGCGCGGAGGTGATGGAGCGCCTCGCGCCCGCGGGCCCGGTCTACCAGGCCGGGACCCTGTCGGGAAACCCGGTCGCCGTCGCGGCCGGGCTCGCCACGCTGCGGCACTGCACCGCTGACGTCTACGCGCACGTCGACCGGGCGGCTGCGCTGCTGCGCGAGCACGTCACCGCCGCGCTCACCGACGCCGGCGTCGCCCACCGGGTCAACAGCGCGGGCAGCCTGTTCTCGGTCTTCTTCACCGGCGACCCGGTCGTCGACTACGCGGCCGCGCAGCGCCAGTCGGTCACGCAGTACCGGGCGTTCTTCCACGCGATGCTCGACGCCGGGGTCTACCTGCCTCCGTCGGCCTACGAGGCGTGGTTCCTGTCCGCCGCCCACGACGACGCCGCGCTCGACCGGGTGTTCGATGCGTTGCCGGACGCTGCGCGGGCCGCTGCCAAGGTGGCCGCATGAGCCGGCGCACGGTCGTCCACCTGCTGCGGCACGGAGAGGTGGACAACCCCGGCAAGGTGCTCTACGGCCGGCTGCCCGGCTTCGTGCTCTCGAGCACCGGGGAGCGGATGGCCGAAGTCGCCGCCGACGCGCTGCGCCGCCACGACGTCGTCCTCGTGCGCTCGTCACCGCTGGAGCGGGCGCGCCAGACCGCCGAGCCGATCGCCCGCGTCTTCGACGCGCAGGTAGAGGTCGACGAGCGGCTGATCGAGAGCGAGAACGTCTTCGAGGGCCTGCAGTTCGGGGTCGGCGACGGCTCGTTGCGCCGCCCGACCCACTGGCGGCACCTGCGCAACCCGATGCAGCCGTCGTGGGGGGAGCCCTACGCCGAGGTCGCTGCTCGCATGCTCGCGGCGATCGCGGACGCCCGCTGCGCAGCTCGCGGTCACGAAGTGGTGCTCGTCAGCCACCAGCTGCCGATCTGGATCGGCCGCCGGGCGCTCGAGGGCCGGCGACTGTGGCACCGGCCCGACCGGCGGATCTGCGGTCTCGCCAGCGTGACGTCGCTGACCTACGCCGACGACCGGCTGGTCTCCATCGGCTACCGCGAGCCGGCCGCCGCGCTCGTCACTCAGGCCGGACCACCCGGCGCCTGAGACCCGGCACCCCGCTCCGGTCGTGAGCGGGTGAGAATGGGCCCGACCGCTGTGCCGTCGTCCGGATGGGTCTCCGCCGTGCTCCCTGCGCCCGCCGTTCCTGCGGCGCGCCGCCGGCGTGCGGCGATCGCAGCGGCGGTTCTCCTGCCGGTGCTGGCTCTGGCGGGCTGCTCGGGCAAGAACGCCGTCGACTCGACGGCCGCCAACCCGAAGAACTACGTCGCCGGCGACGGCAACGTGCAGACGGTGGCGACGTCGGGCCGGCACGCCGTGCACGGTCTGTCGGGCCGCACGCTCGACGGCAGCACGGTCAACGTCGACGACTGGGCCGGCGACGTGGTCGTTGTCAACTTCTGGGCGTCGTGGTGCCCGCCCTGCCGGTCGGAGTCGGCCTCGCTCCAGGCCGTCGCCGAGGCCACCAGGTCGCTCGGGGTGCGCTTCCTCGGCATCGACTCCAAGGACGACAGCGGCAACGCGAAGGCGTTCCTGCGCACCCACCAGGTGACCTACCCGTCGCTGTTCGACCAGCCCGGGCGGCTCGGCCTGCTGTTCAGCCCCACGGCGTCCACGCTGCCGACGACGATCATTCTCGACCGCCACCACCGCGAGGCGGCGCGCATCAGCGGCGAGGCCCGCTACACGCAGCTGCTGTCGCTGGTGCGCAAGATCGCGGCGGAGAGCGCGGCATGACCGGCGTCCTGCTCGCGTCGGCCGGGTCGGCGTTCCAGCACCAAGTCAGCAGCGGCCCGCTGGCCCTGGCGATCCCGGTCGCGGCGATCGCCGGATTGGTGTCGTTCCTGTCCCCGTGCGTGCTGCCGCTGGTGCCGGGCTACCTCTCCTACGTCACCGGCCTGTCGGGGGCCGACCTGGCCGGCGACCGGCCCGCGCCCTCGGTGGCCGCCGTGGGACCGGGCGGCACCGCGGTCGCCGTACGCACCCTGCACCTGCCCCGGGTGCTCGTCGGCTCGTCGCTGTTCGTCCTCGGCTTCTCGCTGGTGTTCGTCAGCTACGGCGCGCTGTTCGGCAGCCTCGGCGCCGCGCTGATCGCGCACCAGGAGGTCATCAGCCGGGTGCTCGGGGGCGTCACGATCCTGCTGGGGCTGGCCTTCATGGGGTTCGTGCCCGGCGCTCAGCGGGAGTTCCGGCTGCACCGCACGCCTGCGCTCGGCCTCGCCGGTGCGCCGCTGCTGGGGGTGCTCTTCGGGCTCGGCTGGACCCCGTGCGTGGGCCCGACGCTCGGTGCGGTGCAGACGCTTGCCGCCGACAGCGCGAGCGCCGGCCGCGGGGCGCTGCTCTCCTTCGCCTACTGCGTCGGCCTGGGCCTGCCATTCATCGCGGCGGGAGTCGGATTCCGCCGCGCGCTCGGGGTGTTCGCGGTCGTGCGCCGCCACTACGCGTGGGTGATGCGCGTCGGCGGGCTGCTGCTGGTCACGATCGGCCTGCTGCTCGTCACCGGGGTCTGGGACCGCATCACCATCGACCTGCGCCTGCTGGTGCCCGGATTCACGACCGCCGTCTGAGGGACCGCCGACACTGATGACCGACGTCACCGTCCACCCGCCCGAGGAAGCCGGCGCCTTCGACGACGAGCCGATCGCGCCGCTGTCCACCGCGCCGGACCAGGCGGCCGGCGAGGGGCCGCCGGGTCCGCGCCGGTCACCGGTCGTCGCGCTGCGCCGGGGCTGGCGCCAGCTGACGTCGATGCGGACGGCGCTGATCCTGCTCTTCCTGCTCGCACTCGCCGCCGTCCCCGGCTCTCTGATTCCGCAGCGCGGGCTGAACGCGGCCAAGGTGCGGCAGTTCTTCACCGCCCACCCGACGCTCGCGCCGATCCTCGACCGGCTGTCGCTGTTCGATGTCTTCGCGGCCCCGTGGTTCGCCGCGATCTACCTGCTGCTGTTCGTGTCACTCATCGGCTGCCTCACGCCGCGGGTCCGGCTGCACATCCGCGCGCTGCGGGCCAAGCCGCCCGCCGCCCCGCGGCGGCTGTCGCGGCTGTCTTCCCACGCCGACTTCACCACCGACCTCGACCCCGCCGCAGCCGTCTCGGCGGCGCGCGGGGTGCTGGCACGCCGGCGCTTCCGCGTCGACGTCCGGGAGGAGGCGGCCGGCGCGCACAGCGTCGCCGCCGAGAAGGGCTACCTGCGCGAGACCGGCAACCTGCTCTTCCACATCTCCCTCGTCGTGCTCCTGGTCGGTATCGCTCTGGGCGGCCTGTTCGGCTACAAGGGCGACGTGCTCGTCAAGGAGGGCGACGGGTTCGCCAACATCCGCAGCTCCTACGACGACTTCACCCCTGCCCGCCTGTTCGGCGACCGCGAGCTCGCGCCGTTCTCCTTCTCCCTGAAGAGCTTCCACGCCAGCTACCAGCCCAACGGCGAGGCCCGGACGTTCGACGCGGACGTGCGCTACCGCACCTCGCCCGGCGGGCCGCAGCGCAGCTACGACATCCGGGTCAACCACCCCCTGGCCATCGCGGGGGTGAAGATCTACCTGCTCGGCCACGGCTACGCGCCGCACGTCGTCGTGCGCGACCCGAAGGGCCACGTCGCGTTCGACGCCGCCGTGCCGTTCCTGCCGCGCGACGCGACGTTCCTGTCCGACGGCGTCATCAAGGTGCCCGACGCGCAACCGCGGCAGATCGGCTTCGCCGGGTTCTTCGCCCCGACCGCGGCCATCGACCCGGCCAGCGGCATGGTGTCGGCGTTCCCGGGGGCGCGGCGGCCGGCTCTGGTGCTCACCGCCTACCACGGCAACCTCGGGCTCGACAACGGCGTGCCGCAGTCGGTCTTCTCGCTCGACCTGGCGAAGCTCACGCAGTACACCGACGGGTCCGGCCAGCCGCTCTCGAAGCTGCTGACGCCCGGCAGCACCTGGACGCTGCCCGACGGCACGAGCATCACCTTCACCGGGCTGGAGCAGTACGGCACCTTCCAGGTCACCCACGACCCCGGCAAGCGGGTCGCGCTGATCGCGGCGGCGCTGATCGTCCTCGGGCTGATCCTGTCGCTGCGTGTTCGTCGGCGCCGGCTCTGGGTGCGTGCGCGCCCCGCTGAGGGAGCCGACGGCGGGCGTCGTACGGTGGTCGAGGTCGGCGGACTTGCCCGCACGGATGCCGACTCGTTCGCGGAGGAGTTCGACGGGCTCGTCGAGAAGATGCGAGCGGCCACGGGCACCGCGCAGCCGAACCAGGAGTGAGCGTGCACCTCGCCTCCATCAGCAACGACCTGTTCGGAGTCACCGTCGTCGTCTACTCGCTGGCGATGCTCGCCTACGCCGCCGAGTTCGCGTTCGTCCGCCGGCCGGCGCCGCTGGTCGCGGGCGTCCCGGCGCAGGCCGCGGTTCCCGCCCGGGTCCTGGTCGGTGCGGGCGGCAGCGACGTCGAGGAGCCGCCGGCTCCCGTCGTCGAGGCATCGTCGCGTACGCCGCACCCGTGGGCCGAACGCATCGGTGGCATCGCCGTCGGCCTCACCGTCTGCGGCTGGCTCGTGCACCTGGCCGAGGTCGTCACCCGCGGGGTCGCGGCCGGGCGGGTGCCGTGGGGCAACATGTACGAGTTCAGCTCGGCCGTCGCGCTGATGGCGGTGGGCGCGTTCCTCGTGCTGCTGACCCGCCAGCCGGTCCGCTGGCTCGGCGTCTTCGTGCTGCTACCGGTGGTGCTCTACCTCGGCCTGGCCGGCACCGTCCTCTACGTCGGTGCGGGTCCGCTGGTCCCGGCGCTCAACTCCTACTGGATCAAGATCCACGTGGTCGCGGCCATCACCGCCACGGGCACGTTCATGGTGGGTGGCGTCACCACCGTGCTCCACCTGGTCCGCCGCCGCCACGACAACCAGGTGGCCGCCGGCCGCCGGCCGCAGTGGGCCGGGCTCGCCGCGCGGATGCCCTCGGCGCAGAGCCTCGACCGCACGACCTACCGGCTGATCGCGTTCGCGTTCCCGGTGTGGACGTTCGCCGTCATCGCCGGCGCGATCTGGGCCGAGTCGGCATGGGGTCGCTACTGGGGCTGGGACCCGAAGGAGACCTGGTCGTTCATCACCTGGGTGCTCTACGCGGCCTACCTGCACAGCCGGTCGACGGTTGCCTGGCGCAAGGCAGCTCCGATGGTCGCCCTGCTGGCGTTCGTGGGCATGCTGGTCAACTACTACGTGATCAACACGGTGGTCGCAGGCCTGCACTCCTACGCCTTCTGAACCGGGCGAAGGCGGCCCGCGACGTCAGCGGGTAGCCGCGGTCAGGCCCTCGTCGGGTCGATCTCGACCTCGCGGACGCCGCGCTGGATCGGTGCGCCCGGCCGGGTCGACTCCTCGCCGCGGAGCAGGGCGCGGACCTCGGACTCGCGGAAGCGGCGATGCCCACCCGGGGTGCGGATGCTGCTGATGCGACCCGCCGCCGCCCAGCGGGTCACGGTCTTCGGGTCGACCCGAAACAAGTTCGCGACCTCGCCGGGTGTGAGCAGACGCTCGCGTGCCTCCACGGGGCCCCCCTCCATCCTTCCGGGCACTTACCCAGACGTCACATGTGTGTGTACACGGGTCACGACCGCTCCGTCAGCGATTCACGGAGGAAAGTGACATGAACGACGCACAGGTGCCCCCGCAACCGCCGCCGACCGCCGGTCACGATACGCGGCCGATCTTGTCCTCGTCAGCACAACGAGCTGATCAGCAGGCCGTCACCGTTTCGGCTTAGCCCCCGCGGACTAGTAGCAGATGGCCATGTCTCGCCATGGATCAATTGGTCGGCGTACGCGAGCCTCGTTCTCAATCGTCCAACTTGCCCCAACGTAGAGATGATCGGGGGACATCGTGCGTGCTGCTCGGATAACCGTCGGAGTGACCGCTGCTGTGCTCGCAGCCGCGGCGCTACCGGCGATGGCGGCGACGGCCACACCGGCCGGCGGCTCCTCGAGCTCGAGCCTCACCCTTCTCGGCGTCACCGCCGTCGGCCACCAGGTGCAGGCGCTCAAGGCCGCTCTTTCCAGCTCCAACCTGAACGGCGCCGGGATCGCCTCGATCTCCGTGACGCCGCTGCTCAAGGACGGCGCGGCCGCTGTGCCGCCCGTGAGTGTCACCAACTCGACGCCGAACCAACCGGGTGTGCCGAGCCAGCAGCAGTCGATCGCGGGCGTGCTGTCGGTCACCAGCCCCGCCGCGGCGATGCAGGCAACGCGTACGGCGACCGGCGCACTCGCCAAGATCAGCGCCAGCGGCCAGAACCTGCTGTCGGTGCTGGGGCTGCCGGTCGGCGGCTCCGTCTCGCTGTCGAACCTCGCCAACGTCGCCGGTGGCGACTCGTCGGCGGGCAAGCAGCTCACGCTCACCGGGTTGTCGCTGCCGTCCATCAAGGGCCTGCTCGGCGGGCTCGGCCTCGACCTGTCGAAGCTGCCGCTCGACACCCTGCTCAACCTCGTGGACGGGCTGGGCCTGTCGACCGCGACCCTCGACCAGGCCGTGAGCCAGGTCAACGCCCAGATCGACTCGCTGCAGTCGCAGATCGACAGCGTGACGCAGCAGATCACCAGCCAGACCGCGACGCTCACCTCCGACCAGAGTCAGCTCAGCCAGCTGCAGGGCGCCGTCACGACCGCCCAGACGCAGCTCAACTCGGTCATCTCGTCGGTCAATGCGGCGCTGGGTGGCACGCCTCTGGGCAGCGGGTTGTCGCTGTCCACCTCGAACTGCCCGGCGGTGCCCAGCGCGATCCAGACCGTGCTCACGACCATCGGGCAGTCGAGTCTGATCACGCAGTTCGCGACGGCCTGCTCGACGCTGACCAGTGCCCAGACGGCGCTGTCGAGCTCGAACCTCAGCACGCTGATCTCGCAGCTGCAGGCCGCGATCGACGCGCTGCAGGCGCAGCTGACGAGCCTCACCAACCAGCTGTCCGGCGTGACCGGCCCGCTGGTCACGCAGATCCTCGGCATCCTCGACGGGACACCGCTGGTCTCGCTGGCCAAGCTCGACGTCTCGACGCTCGCCGAGGCCGGCACCACCCACAAGGCGGACGTGACCGGCACCGTCGAGGGGCTGAAGGTCGCCAACACCGACATCCTCAAGGCGGTCACGGGTAGCAGCACCGCCGACATCACCAGCCTCGTCGGCAGCACGCTCAGCGGCGTGCAGTCGAAGATCTCGGGGCTGCTGGGTCAGCTGTCCTCGGTGCTGTCGAGCGTCCCCCAGCTGCCGGACCTCAAGGTGCCGGTGCCGGTGGTCAAGGTCCTGCAGAAGTCGACCTCGCTCGACCCGGTCGGCGGCCTGCAGGCCGCGCGGGCGGCGGTCACCGCGCTGCAGATCGACTGGGCCGGGCTGTCGATCCCCGACGCGGTCGCGCTGCCCGGCGTCGCCAACCTGGTGCCGCAGTCGCAGCAGGCGCACGCCACCCTCGCCGGATCGCCGCTGTCGCTGACGATCGGGTCGATGAGCGACCTCGCCCAGGCCCGGCCCGGCAGCACCTCCACCCCGCAGACGACCCCGGGCGGCACGCCGGCCGGCACGCCGTCGGGCAGCCCGTTGCCGATGACCGGACTCGCCGGGTGGGTGCCGCTGACCGCGCTCGTCCTCGTCGGTGCCGCCCTCGGCATCCGGCGCTGGCGGTCGGTGCAGGGCTGACCAGAACCACGGGGTGACCCCCTCACTGCAGGGGCTCGGCGATCCACCGCCGGGCCCCTGCGTCGTACATTGGCAGTGATGACGTCGACACCGACACCTGAGGCCGGCGGGCCCGGGCGCGCGTTCCTGCTCTACAACGTGGCGCGGCTCGGCCTGCTGCTCCTGTTCGGCGGCATCCTGTGGCTCGCGGGCTTCCGCGGGATGCTGCTCGCGCTCTTCGCCCTCGTGCTCTCGGGCATCGCCAGCTGGTTCGTGCTCGGCCGCCAGCGCGTGGTGGTGGGGCAGGCACTGAGCCGGCAGATCCAGCAACGGCGGGTGAAGTTCGCGCAGCGCACCGCGGCCGAGGACGCCGCGGTCGACGAGATGTTCGCCCGCCGGTCCCCGTCCGACGACTGACTGGTCCATAGGGAGCACTCCGACCGGGGGGTGCGGCACTCGCTCTCGTGGGCCCGTGTGGGTGATCCGCCCCACCCGTCCGATATGGACCGAAGTCGTCACGTAGTCCCGTGCTACAGACGCCGACCTTCTTTCCATGAACACTGTGCTCATGGCAGCCACGTCGTGCGCACCGTCCACGGCCACCGCCGGCCCCGCCGAGCCGCGCCCCGCCGCAGCGCGGGCCAGGACCGCGCGCACCCGCCGCACCCGGGTCCTCGTCGCCGAGGACGCGCCCGGGCTGCACCAGCTGCTGTGCCTGCTGCTGGAGATGGAGGACGACTTCGAGGTCGTCGCTCGCGCGGTCGACGGGGTGCAGACCCTGGCAGCCGCCGCCGCCGAGCGGCCCGACCTCGTCGTGCTCGACCTCGGCCTGCCGGTCATGAGCGGCTTCGACGCGCTCACCGGTCTGCGCCGGCTGCTGCCCGACGCGACGATCGTGGTGTTCTCGGCCTTCGAGGCGGCTAGCTACGCGGCCACCGCGTTGCGGCGCGGTGCAGACGCCTACGTCGAGAAGGACGCGGGTGCCCTGGAGATCGTGCAGCGGCTGCGGGAGGCCTGCCGAAGGTAGGGGCGGTCTCCAGGCGGCCGGGGGTCGGCGCCTACACTGGCTCCGCGCTCGTGAAGGCGTTCACAAGCGCACGGAAGAGCCGATGACCGGACCCGCACACCCCGCCGAGGAAAGCCCATGCCCCCGAGCATGCCCGCGACAGCGGTCGATTCCGCGGCTGATGTCGTCGTCGTCGGGGCCGGGCCGGCAGGCTCGACGGCGGCCTACCACCTCGCGCAGGCGGGGATCGACGTCCTGCTGCTGGAGAAGGCGGAGTTCCCCCGGGAAAAGGTCTGCGGCGACGGCCTGACGCCGCGCGCGGTCCGCCAGCTGCTGCGCATGGGCATCGACACCTCTCCCGAAGCCGGCTGGCTGCACAACCGTGGCCTGCGCATCATCGGCGGCGGCATGCGGCTGCAGCTGCCCTGGCCCGATCTCGCCACCTACCCCGACTACGGCCTGGTACGCCCGCGCACCGACTTCGACGAGCTGCTCGCCCGCACCGCCCAGAAGGCCGGTGCCCGGTTGCACGAGCGCACGGCCGTGACGGGTCCGGTGCGTGACGAGCGCACCGGACGGGTCGTCGGCGTCACGACCAAGGACGGGGCCACCCACCGCGCGCAGGTGGTGCTGGTCGCCGACGGCAACTCCAGCCGGTTCGCGCTGTCGCTCGGGCTGCGCAAGCGCGAGGACCGCCCGATGGGCGTCGCCGTACGCCGCTACTACCGCAGTCCCCGCCACGACGACGACTGGCTCGAGTCGTGGCTCGAGCTGTGGGACGGCCGACCGGGGGAGGGCCGGCTGCTGCCCGGCTACGGCTGGATCTTCGGCATGGGCGACGGCACCAGCAACGTCGGGCTCGGGATCCTCAACACCAGCGAGGCCTTCCGCAACACCGACTACAAGGACCTGCTCACGCGGTGGCTGTCGTCGATGCCCGCGGAGTGGGGCTACGTCGAGGACAACGCCACCTGTCCGGTCCGGGGCAGTGCGTTGCCGATGGGCTTCAACCGCCAGCCGCACTACCGCGACGGCGCGCTGCTTCTCGGTGACGCCGGCGGGATGGTCAACCCCTTCAACGGCGAGGGCATCGCCTATGCGATGGAGTCCGGCGAGATGGCCGCCGACGTCGTGGTGCAGGCGCTCGCGCGGCCCGAGGGCGTGGCCCGGGAGCGCGCGTTGCAGGCATACCCGCGGGCGCTCAAGGACGCCTACGGCGGCTACTACACGCTGGGCCGCATCTTCGTGCAGCTGATCGGCAACCCGTCGGTGATGAAGCTCGCCACCCGGCACGGCCTGCCGCACCCGACGCTGATGCGCTTCACGCTGAAGCTGCTGGCCAACCTCACCGACCCGCGTTCCGCCGACACCCACGACCGCATCATCAACGCGCTCACCAAGCTCGCCCCGGCCGCCTGACGCGCACCGTCCGACCACGAGAGAGGAGGCACCATGCTCGGGATCTACGCGCCGATCGTCATCCTGTTCGCGCTCGCGCTGGGCTTTGCGGTCTTCTCGATCGCGGCGAGCGCGCTTGCCGGGCCCAAGCGCTACAACCGCGCGAAGCTCGAGGCCTACGAGTGCGGCATCGAGCCGACGCCCCAGGCGTTCGCCGGGCACCGCTTCCCGGTGAAGTACTACCTGACGGCGATGCTCTTCATCGTCTTCGACATCGAGATCATCTTCTTGTACCCGTGGGCCGTGGCGTTCGGCCACCTCGGCTGGTTCGGGCTCGTCGAGATGGTCCTGTTCATCGCCGCCGTCTTCGTCGTCTACGCCTACGTGTGGCGTCGCGGCGGGCTGGACTGGGAGTGAGCTGACATGGGCATCGAGGAAAAGCTGCCGAGCGGCTTCCTGCTCACCACCGTCGAGCAGGCGGTGGGGCTGGCCCGCAAGAACTCCGTCTGGCCGGCGACGTTCGGGCTGGCCTGCTGCGCGATCGAGATGATGGCCACCGGGGCCGGTCGCTACGACCTGGCGCGCTTCGGCATGGAGCGCTTCTCGGCGACGCCGCGGCAGGCCGACCTGATGATCGTTGCCGGTCGGGTGAGCCAGAAGATGGCTCCCGTGCTGCGGCAGATCTACGACCAGATGCCCGACCCGAAGTGGGTCATCGCGATGGGCGTCTGCGCGTCCAGCGGCGGCATGTTCAACAACTACGCCGTGGTGCAGGGCGTCGACCACGTCGTACCCGTCGACATGTACCTCCCCGGCTGCCCGCCGCGGCCGGAGATGCTGATGGACTCGATCCTCAAGCTGCACGACAAGATCCGCACCGGCCCGCTGTCCGGCAAGCTGCCGCCGACGAAGATCGGCGAGTCGCCCTACCTCAAGCCGATCGAGCGCGACACCGCCCGCTCGGCCGGCACGCCGCTCGGTGGTGCCGCATGAGCGAGGGTCCGGTAGAGCGGCACGGCGCCTTCGGGGTCCAGGGCAGCGGCGACACCTCCGGCTTCGGCGGCCTGGTCGTCCGCGGTCTGCGGCCGGCGTCGTCGCCACGGCCCTACGGCGGCTGGTTCGACGAGGTCACCGACACGCTGGAGCGGGTGGTGCCCGACTTCGGCGACGCGGTCGAGCGGGTCGTCGTCGACCGGGGAGAGCTGACGCTGCACCTGCGCCGGGAGCGCCTGCTCGACGTCGTACGCCGGTTGCGTGACGACCCCGCGCTGCGGTTCGAGATGTGCAGCGGCGTGTCCGGCACCGACTACCCGAACGACCCGTCCGGCCGCCGGCTGCACGCGGTCTACCAGCTGCTGTCGATGACCTATCGCCGCCGGTTGCGGCTCGAGGTGTCGGTCACGGTCGACGACCCGCACGTGCCGTCGGTCGTCGAGGTCTACCCGGGCGCCAACTGGCACGAGCGCGAGACCTGGGACTTCTTCGGCATCATCTTCGACGGCCACCCGGGGCTGACCCGCATCGAGATGCCCGACGACTGGCCGGGCCACCCGCAGCGCAAGGACTACCCGTTGGGCGGCGTGACCGTGAAGTACAAGGGCGCCCAGGTGCCACCGCCGGACGAGCGGAGGGCTTACGCATGAGCGAGGCGACACAAGAGCGCGTCTTCACCGTCGGCGGGGGCGACTGGGACACGATCGTCGAGAGTGTCGACCCGCTGGAGGCCGAGCGGATCGTCATCAACATGGGCCCGCAGCACCCGTCGACGCACGGGGTGCTGCGCTTGGTGCTCGAGCTCGAGGGCGAGACCGTCACTCAGGCGCGGGTCGTCATCGGCTACCTGCACACCGGCATCGAGAAGAACACCGAGTACCGCAACTGGGTGCAGGGCGTCACGTTCGTGACGCGCA
>Ga0207652_10000855_pt1 | contig 28951 bp, 21 predicted proteins | sample KBSC63BmetaG_FD_184334 | JGI IMG/M metagenome (GOLD analysis project Ga0207652, IMG submission 184334) | Corn rhizosphere microbial communities from Kellogg Biological Station, Michigan, USA - KBS C6-3B metaG (SPAdes) (version 2) | ecosystem: Host-associated > Plants > Roots > Rhizosphere ...
TCTCCGAAGAGGTCGGCCTGCAGCTCGAGAAGGCCACCGTCAAGGATCTCGGCCGCGCCAAGAAGATCGTCGTCACCAAGGAAAACACCACCATCATCGATGGCGCCGGCGACACCAAGGGCATCGAGGGCCGCATCAAGCAGATCAAGGCGCAGATCGAGGAAACCACCTCCGACTACGACCGCGAGAAGCTGCAGGAACGCGTCGCCAAGCTGTCCGGCGGCGTGGCGGTGGTCAAGGTCGGTGCCGCGACCGAAGTCGAGATGAAGGAAAAGAAGGCGCGCGTCGAAGACGCCCTGCACGCCACGCGTGCGGCGGTGGAAGAAGGCGTGGTGCCCGGCGGCGGCGTGGCGCTGGTGCGCGCGCTGGCCGCGATCGGCAAGCTGAAGAGCGACAACGAGGACCAGGAACACGGCATCGTGATCGCCAAGCGTGCGATGGAAGCGCCGCTGCGCGAAATCGTCGCCAATGCCGGCGAAGAGCCGTCCGTGGTGCTGAACAAGATCGCCGAGGGCAAGGGCAACTACGGCTACAACGCCGCCACCGGCGAATACGGTGACATGGTCGAGATGGGCATCCTCGATCCGACCAAGGTCACCCGTTCGGCACTGCAGAACGCGGCCTCGATCGCCGGCCTCATGATCACCACCGAAGCCATGATCGGCGAAGCGCCCAAGAAGGAAGAGCACAACCACGGCGGCGGCGCCGGTGGTGGCATGGGCGGCATGGGTGGCATGGGCGGCATGGACTTCTAAATTCTCGTACGCAAAATCATCCCTGATTTTGCGTCCGGGTGCGGCGGCGCGTCCTGCGCCGCCGCAGAAGCAAAAGCCGTTCGCCCCCGGCTAAAGCATGCCGGGGCAGGCTCTGAGCGTAGCCGCGAAGCGGCGAAGTCGAAAGGCACTGGAAGTAAAAAGCCCCGCGAGCGATCGCGGGGCTTTTTCTTTTCCCTCTCCCTCCGGGAGAGGGTGCCCCGAAGGGGCGGGTGAGGGTACGCTCTCGCCTTGCGTCGCATCTTGCAATCAAAGTCGCGCGATCAATCGACTTTCCTTGCCGTAGTGTCGCGCCGCTATCCTCGCGCGATGATCACGACCCTGAGAACCCTCGCGCGCGTGATCCTCACGCCGGTGCACCTGAAGCGTACGTTGCTGATCGCGTTCGTGGTCGGCAGTTGGCTGAACCTGTTCAATCACGGCGACGAGTTGCTGATCGGCGTGATGAACGCGCATCTCGCGGCCAAATTGGCGCTGAATTACCTGACGCCCTTCATCGTCTCGAATGCGGGTCTGGTGGCGCACCGACGACTCTGATCTTTGGGAGTGTGATGGCTTCGTGCTCAGATCCGGTGGGCGCCGTCGGTTGCAGGAATCACTCGCAGACGTGTTGGGGGTCGGCAATCCAAAAAATGACCCCCGGAATCGCTTCCGGGGGTAACGTGTACCACCACTGTGCGGCCGTCGATGTCGTTATGGCCGTTCGCTGCCCGATGAGGGAGGAGTATGGTTTTGGCGATGTCCATGATCGCTCGCGGAGTGGGTCTGCGCAGCCGCATGACCGCTGGCCGAAGCGTCGGCATTGCCGCTGGCGTTGATGCCGTTCACTGCGCTGCCGACCGAACCCGCGGTGCGGTTGGTGGACTGGACCGCAGTGTTGGCGGTGTTGCGCACGGTCCCGCCGACACCACGACCGGCGTCGCCGGCCTCGCCTGCGGCCGCCGCGGTATTCAGCCCAGCGCCCGCCATGGAACTTGTGCCGGCATCGCCACCCGCCGAACCGCCGGCAACGTTGCCGCTGCCGCTTGCCGTACCATCGGCATTGCCGCTGGCATTGATACCGTTCACTGCGCTGCCGACCGAACCCGCGGTGCGGTCGGTGGACTGGATTGCGCTGTTGGCGGCGCTGCGCACCTTACCGCCGACACCGCGGCCAACTTCGCCCGCCCTGCCTGCACCCGCTGCAGTATTCAACCCGGCAGCGGCGTGGGCCGAACCGCTGGCTTGCGCGTTGCCCGCGGGGGTCGTCGCGGAAACCCCGGCTTGCTGGCTGGCGTCCATACCGGCGCGCGCATGCGTCGAGCGATCCGCTGTGTTGCGCACTTTGTGCGTCGTGCGGTGTGTGAACCGGTCGCTCTGTTGCTGCATCTGCTGGGCGGTCTGCATGGTGCGGGGTACGGGGTCGGGCAGCATCTGATGGGCACTCGCGCCCAACTGGCCCGCAACTTGGCCGACACCGCCCAAGTGCACCTGGGCGAACGCGGGCGCGGCGAGCGCACACGCCGCGGCGATGGACACGGCGAAAAGGGTCTTGCGCATGGAAATCCTCCGAGGGGGAACAGCGTGCGGCGATGCGCACGGTGATCCCGAACCTAGTCAGCCCAGGCCAACCGATGCTGAATTCCGGATGGCGATATTCAGGTTCCAGACGAATTGCTGAACCGTTCCGCAGCGCTCAACGCCGAGGCATGCAGCGTGTCGGCGGCCAGCGCGTTTGGGATTCCTGGTTCAGACAGCGGCCGACGAAACATGGCGTGCACCGGCGATCAGGTTGCCAATCGCCAGTGCGCCGCAGCCGATGAATCTCCGCATGACCGCTCCCGCGGGAAGCCTCACCCTAAAAAGGTAATGCGGTCCACCGACGCGCCGGCCACGACCAATGGCCCATTGCCGCCCGTTCGGGCATGGTTACACTCGCTCGGGAACATGGTCGAGGGGGAGTTCCCATGCGCGCGATCCATCTTGCCGCCGTGGCGCTGCTGGCGGCGCTGGCGCTTCCGTTGCAGGCGGCAGTCGACGCCGTGCCCGCGCCGAAACCGAGCTTTGCGCAGCCGGCGATTTCGCCGGACGGAACGCGCATCGCGTTCGTCTCGGGCGGCGCGCTCTGGGAGGTGCCGGCTGCGGGCGGTGCGGCGCACCTGATGGTGGCCGACAAGGGTGCGGATTCGCGGCCGCTGTTTTCGCCGGATGGCAACCGGCTTGCGTTCGTGTCGGACACGACCGGCGACGGCGACATCTACGTGCTGGACATCGCGAGCGGCGAACTGTCGCGCGTGACCCATGCCGACGGCCGCGATGAATTGAGCGGCTGGTCGCGCGACGGCCAGTGGCTCTACTTCAGTTCCGGGCGCGACAACGTCGGCGGCTTCAATGCGGTGTATCGGGTGCGCGCGACGGGCGGCACGCCGATGCCGGTTTCGCTGGAGGCCTATCGCAACGAGGAACAGGGCGTGCCTTCGCCCGACGACAAGACTGTCGCACTGGTCGGCGGCGGCATGGGCGCGTTCCAGTGGTGGCGGCACGGCAGCGCGCACATCGATCACGGCGCGATCTGGCTGCTCGCGAACGACGGCTCGCACGTGTATTCGCGCCTCACGCCGGATGACGCGCGCGCCGACTGGCCGATGTGGGCGCCAGACAACCAGTCTCTGTACTACATGAGCGATCGCGGCGGCACCGAAAATATCTGGCACGTGCAGCGCGACGGCAATGAAGCCGCACTGACGCATTTCACCGACGGCCGCGTGTTGTGGCCGACGATTTCCGGCGACGGCAAGACCATCGCGTTCGAGCGCGACTTCGGCATCTGGACGCTGGATACCGCGACCGGCAAGGCACAACCGGTGTCGATCACGCTGGCTGGCGCCGTGGCGGGTCCTGAGAATCAGCACAAGACGTTGCGCGACGGCTTCAGGCATCTGGCGCTGTCGCCCGACGGCAAGAAGGTCGCGTTCGTCGCGCACGGCGACGTGTTCGCCGCCGACGCCGACAAGGGCGGTGATGCGGTGCGCGTCACCCGCGCGCCGGGCGATGCCTACGGCATCGCGTGGGCGCCGGACAGCCGCCGCATCGTGTACGGCGCGTTCCGCGACGGCGGTGAACACCTTTATCTGTACGACTTCGATGCGGGCAAGGAAACGCAGCTCACCAATGGCGACGGTGAAGAGACCTCGCCTGCGTTCTCGCCGGACGGCAAGACGCTGGCGTTCCTGCGCGACGGACGCGAGCTGGCATTGATGGACATGTCGAGCCGCCACGTACGCACGCTCGTGAAGGCGCACCTCGACCTGCGCCGCCCGCTCACGTCCGACCGGCCGCTGGCGTGGTCGCACGACGGCCGCTGGATCGCGGTGCTGGAATGGGGACCGCGCATGTTCCGTAACGCGGTGGCGGTGAACGTCGACAGCGGCAAGACGATCGCGTTGAGCAGCCTCGCCAACACGTTTTCCGACGACGTCGCCTTCAGTCCCGACGGCAAGACCTTCCTGTTCGTCACCGGCCAGCGCACCGAGCAGGGCCAGATCGCGAGCGTGGACCTGGTGGCACAGACGCCGAAGTTCCGCGAAGACCAGTTCCGCGACCTGTTCCGCCAGACCACTCCCGAGCCGTCGCACGAAGACCAATCCGGCGGGAAAAACGATGCGGCCGCGAAGCATGATGCGAAAGGCAAGGCGCCCAGGAAACCGAAAGCCGTGCAGATCGATGCCGACGGCATTCGCCAGCGCCTCACGTTGCTGCCGACCGGGCTGGATGCGCAATCAATCGTGGTGAGTCCCGACGGCAAGACGCTGGTGATCACCGCGCGCGTTGCCGGCCGCACCAATCTCTACGCGTGGTCGCTGGATCCGCTGGCCGACGAACCGCCGGTCGCGCGCCAGTTGACGTCGACCCGCGGCGACAAGGCCGACGCGCAGTTCAGTCCCGATGGCAAGAAGGTGTATTACCTCGACGACGGCAAGCTGTTCGCGGTGCCGCTGGAAGAGGGCGGCAAGGCCAAGTCGATCGCGCTGAACGCGGAAGTGGACATCGATTTCGCCAGAGACAAGATGACCGCGTTCGACCAGGCGTGGACGTGGCTGCGCGACAACTTCCACGATCCGCGCATGAATGGCGTGGACTGGAACGCGATGCGCGTGAAGTACGCGTCGCTGATCGCGGGCGCGCCCGCGCCGGCCAGCGTGAACTGGCTGATGAACCTGCTGGTCGGCGAGTTGAACGCGTCGCATTCGGGCGTGCGCGCGAACGGGCGTTCGCAACCGGTCACCGGTCGCTTGGGATTGGTGTTCGACACCGCCGCCTACGAACGCGACGGCACCTTGCGCGTGGCACAAGTGGTGCCGCTGTCACCGGCCGCGATCGCCGGCATCGAAGTGGGCGACACGCTGCAGGCAGTCGATGGTCACGCGATCGGCGCGGATGACGATCTGTACGCGCTGCTGGAAGATCGCATCGGCAAGAAAACCACGCTGCGCGTCGCGGGCAAGGGCGGCAGCCGCAACGTCGAGGTGAAGCCGATCGATTCGCACACGCTGGGCGTGCTGGCCTACGACGCGTGGGTCGCGCGCAATCGCGCGTACGTCGCGAAGGTCAGCGGCGGCAGGCTGGGTTACGTGCACTTGGCCGACATGTCCGAGGCGTCGCTGCGTCGTCTCTACCGCGACCTCGACGCGCAGAACATGACCCGTGACGGCGTGGTGATCGACGTGCGCAACAATTTCGGCGGATTCGTCAACGCGTATGCGCTCGACGTGTTGGCGCGCAAGCCGTACCTCAATATGACCTTCCGCGGTTTCGAGGATGCGCAACCCGCGCGCAGCATCCTCGGCCAGCGCGCGCTGGAACGACCGACGGTGCTGGTCACCAATCGCGTCACGCTGTCCGATGGCGAGGATTTCAGCGAAGGCTATCGCGAACTGGCCTTGGGCAAGGTGGTGGGCGAACCGACCGCGGGCTGGATCATCTACACCAGCAATGAAAAACTGATCGACGGTTCGACCGTGCGTTTGCCATTCATCACCGTCACCACCGAAAGCGGCCAGCCGATGGAAATGCATCCGCGCCCGGTGGACGTGCCGGTCGCGCGCCCGCTGGGCGAGGCGTATCGGGACAAGGACAGCGATCTGGATGCGGCGGTCGGGGCGCTGTTGCAGCAGCTCGGCCAGTAGTCGACGCCGCGCGTTGTCCGCAGGACCGCAGAATCCGTAGGGCGGGAGAAGCGCAGCGAATCCTGCCGAATCCCGCCGTACATGACGAGCAAAATCAGAACGCCTTGGCGGATCGCAGCGACGACATGCCTGGTCGATGCGGTTGCTGGATGCCGTGCGTCAGTGGCGTGGCGACTGTCGAGTTGGCGTTCTGCTGCGCCATCGCGGCAGCCTTCGGCCACAGCTTGTCCAGCTTGTTCTTGAGCCGCAGGTCGGCAACGTTGCGCATGCCCTCGTCGAGTTGCTTTTGCTCGACATTTTCCGGCGCGACAGGTGCGTCCGGGGCGCGCGTCAGATTGGCGAGTTCGGGCGCCACCAGGCGCGTCAGTGCGAAGTACGGATCGCTGTCGATGCCGGCCTGCGCCAGCACCATGCCCGGCAGTTCCCACGCGGCGGCATCGCGTTTCACCGCGTGATCCATGTGCGCGGTGTCGATCAGGATGTACGGCACCGTCTGCGTGAGAAAGCCGCCGCCGTTCTTGAAGCCGGCCTGCTGGAACGCGGGCACCAGCGCAGGCAGGTGGTCGCCGAAAAACAGGACCACGGTGCGCCGCTTGCGCTGCGCCAGCGTGTCGACTAGTCGCCCGAGCTGCTGGTCGGCGTGCTGCATGTGGTAGATGTAGTTCTGCAACTCCATCTTCGCCTGCGCGTCGGTGATGCCGGCCGGCACTGGAATCGCGTCGCGCGCCTTCTCGTCGATGCCGTAGCCTTGGTCGTACGGCCCGTGCGCCTCAATGCTGATGCCCAACACGAAGCGGGGCGGACCGGTATCCGGCAACTGGCGCAGCAATTCGTCGGTGAAGGATTTGTCCGACATGTACTTGCCGTCATTCACCGAATCGCCGGGCGGGAAGTCGCTGATCGAGATGAACTTGTCGAAGCCGAGTTCCTTGAACGCGATGGTGCGATTCCAGAAGCCGGGGTTGTTGCCGTGCACCGCCAGCGTGGTGTAGCCATAGCCCGCAAGCAGCCGCACGATCCCGGGAATCGCCTTCTGGTTGATCTGCAGATACGGAAACTGCACCTGCGGGAAATAGCGCAGCGAGAGCCCGGTCAGCACCTCGAATTCGGTGCGGATGGTGCCGCCGCCGAAGGTGGGCACGTGCAGCCACCCCGAGGTACCGTGTTGCTCGAGGCGGTGCAGGTTGGGCGTGAGATCGGTGCCGGACGGGTAGCCCTTCATGATCGTCGGATCGAAAAACGATTCGGACAGGATCACCACGATGTCGGGTTTTTGTTCCGCAGCGGGCGGACGGGGCTGCGCGGCGATCTGCGGCTGGTAGTGCGCCATCAGCGCCAGTGCCGCGGGTACGTCCGCCTTGCGGTTCTGCGAGCCGTATTGCAGGTGGAACAGCAGCAGCGAACCGATCAGGCCATCGTGCTGGCGGGTCGCCAGCGGCGACCACGGTTGCATGCCCAGCACCTTCGGGTCGTACACACCGCGCCAGAAAGACGCGCCGACGATCAATGTGATCAGCGCCGCGAACAACACCACCGAGGCCGCACCGCGCCAGCGCTTCGGGTATTTGCGCCAGACCGGCGGCTCGAAACGGAACCAGACCACCAGCAATCCGATCGCGATGATTGCCGCCACGATCAGCAGGGCGATGTGCGGGAGGTAGCCGGCAAGCAGTTCGCCGCCGCCGCGGTTGATCTGGCCAAGCATCCGGAAATCCGCCGGCATCAGCGGAATGGCGAGGTTCTGCACCTTCAGCGCATTCACGCCATAGATCAGCGACTGGATGGCGAACGCCAGCGCGAACGACCACAACGCCCGCCGCGTCCACGCCAGCAGCGCGAGCGCCAGCAGCAGCCCGGGCAGCGCGTTGCAGATCATGCGCAGCGGCGCATTCCACCACGGCACCCACGGCGGATAATTCCACAGCGCGTTCGGCAGCATGTCGGTGCCGCCATCCAGCCATGACGTGCACAGCACGAACGCGATGGCGAGCACCACGATCAATGCGACGCGGGCGGCCAGCGCGTGGCGTGCCGGTTCGGGCGTGGAGGCGTCTGTCATTGCGGACGGCTGGCGATGGACGATCGGGAAAGCGTACCCGAGCGGATATGAACGTTTCAGGGGGTAATGAGTTGACGGGGCTGACCGCGGCGATTGTTGTCCGGAGGCGTGGCAATCATGGATGATCGCAAGCCCATGCCCCCGTCCGCGCTCAAGCATCTGGTCGACGAACGCTACGCCGAGCTGGCGGCGCGTTGCCGCGTCGCGGGCGTGGCGATGCACGACGACGCGGGCGTGGGCGAGCGGGTGCGCCGGCTCCTGCTGGCCAGCGATTTCGCGTTCGACGCCTTGCGCGCCGACCCCGCGCTGCTGACCGCCGCGGGGCTCGAACGCCTGCGCGATCCCGCGCCGGCCTCGGCGCGTGCCGAGCCGCTGAGGCACGCCGCCGACCTGTTCGCCGCGCTCAGGCGGTTCCGGCGCGCCGAAGCGGTGCGGCTGGTGTTCCGCGACGTCAACGGACTCGACGAAGTCACCGACACCCTGGCCGGCACCACGGATCTGTACGAGGTGCTGATCGCCCACGCCCTTCGCCATGCAGAGGTCGCCGCGCGCGCCCGCCACGGCACGCCGCGCAACGCCGAGGGTGTGCCGCAGGCGCTGGTGGTGTTCGCGCTGGGCAAGCTGGGGGGCGGTGAACTCAATTTTTCTTCCGACGTCGACCTGGTGTTGGCCTATCCGGAAGGCGGCGCGACCGACGGTGCGCGCCCGCTCGACAACGCGGAGTTCTTCACGCGGGTCGCGCGCGATTTCGTTCGCCTGCTGGCGGAAGCGACGGGCGACGGCATTGCCGCGCGCGTCGACCTGCGGCTGCGGCCGTTCGGCGATTCCGGTCCGGTCGTGGCTTCGTTCGCCGCGATGGAGCAGTACTACCAGCGCGAGGGCCGCGACTGGGAACGCTACGCGTGGATCAAGGCGCGCCCGGTGGCGGGCGACCCCGCGGCGGGCAAGCGCCTGCTCGAAACCCTGCGCCCTTTCATCTACCGGCGCTATTTCGACTACACCGCGCTGGCCGGCTTGCGCGATATGAAGACGCTGATCGATGCCGAAGTCGCGCGACGCGACCTGGCCGATCATCTGAAGCTCGGCGCGGGCGGCATCCGTGAAATCGAATTCGTGGTGCAGTTGCAGCAGTTGATCCGGGGCGGCCGCGACGCGTCGTTGCGCGCCCGCGGCCTGTTGCCCGCGCTGGAGGCGTGCGCCGCGCGTGGCTATGTCTCGCAGAAACGCGCGCGCACCTTGCGCGAGGCCTATCTGTTCCTGCGGCAACTGGAGAACCGCGTACAGATGTTCGCGGATCGCCAGACCCACACGCTTCCCGCCGAGCCGATGACGCGCGAACGCATCGCGCGCGGGTTGGGCCATCCGGATTGGCAGGCCTTGCTCGACGCCTTGAACCGGCAGCGCGAAAACGTCACCGCGATCTTCGCGGACGTGCTGCAACCCGAAGGCGGCGGGGATCACGGCGGCAAGCGATCCGGCGCGACCGGCGACGGCGCGAAGCTGTGGCAGCACGTGCGCGAGGACGGGCTCGAACACGCGATGCTGAAAGCTGCGGGCTTCATGCCGCCCGGGCCGTGCGCCGACGCGTTGCGCCAGGTCGCCGGCATGCACGGCCTGAGTGCGCGCGGCGCGCGCCGCATCGAACACCTGATGCCCGACCTGATCGATGCAGCGGCCGCGACCTCCGCGCCGGCCGACGCGCTGGTGCGGCTGTGCCGGCTGGTGCAGGCGGTCGCCCGGCGCTCGGCGTATCTCGCGCTGCTGCAGGAACAGGCGGCGGCGCGCGCGCGCGTCGCGGCGTTGTGCGCCGACAGCGCGTTCCTGGCCGAAGACGCCATCGCGCAACCACTGCTGCTGGACGACGTGCTGGCGCCGCGCGTGGAATACCTCGCGCACGGCACGACCGACATGCGCGCGGAACTGGCGCAGCAACTGGCCGTGCTGCAAGGCGGCGACGCCGAGGCGACGCTCTCGGCCATCGCCGAATGGCGCGGCAGTTACCGGATGCGCACCGGCCTCGCTTTCCGCGATGGCGCCGCCGATGCGGTGAAGACCGCGCGCTCGCTGGCCGAGCTGGCCGACACCGTGATCGGCGCCGTGCTCGACCTGGCCCGGCGCGAACTGGTCGCGCAGCACGGTCGCCTGCCGGGCGAAGACAGCGGCATCGCGGTGCTGGGCTACGGCAGCCTGGGCGGCGGGGAACTGGGTTTCAATTCCGATCTCGACCTGGTGTTCGTGTACGACGCCGGGCGCGGCGAGGCAATGAGCGATGGCGCGCGTCCGCTGGACGGCGCGCGCTGGTACGCGCGGCTCGCGCAACGGGTGGTGCACTGGTTGTCGGCGCCGACGCGCGGCGGCCGTCTCTACGAAGTCGATACGCGGCTGCGGCCCGACGGCGGCAAGTCGCTGCTGGTCGCGAGCCTGCCGGCGTTCATGGCCTACCAGCGCGATCGCGCATGGACCTGGGAACAGCAGGCACTGGTGCGTGCGCGCGCGGTCGCGGGCGACGCGGCGCTCGGCGCGGCATTCGCGCGCGAACGCGGCGACGTGCTGCGTTCATCGCGCGACCGCGCACAGATCGTCGCCGACGTCTGCCGGATGCGCAGCGAGTGGCGCAAGCAGCGCGACCGGTCCGATGCCGGTTCGCTGGATCTGAAGCAGGGCGCCGGCGCGTTGCTGGACATCCAGTTCCTGCTGCAGGGCTTGGTGTTGCTGCACGCGCATGCCCATCCCGGACTCGCGGTGCGCGGCGACACGCCACGGTTGCTGGCTGCCTGCGCGGAAGCGGGCGTGCTGGCCGCCGGCGATGCCGATGGGCTCGCGATCGCGCACGCGGAATTGCTGTCGCGCGCGCTGTCGGCGACATTGGCCGGCCAGCGTCGCGTGGTGCCGCGCGACCTGGTGCTCGATGCGCGTTGCAAGAAGGTGCTGGACGTGGCGCGCCGCGCCGGCTTCGATTTCAGCGCCGGGTGACGCACTTTGTAGGTTGGGCTGAGCGAATGCGAAGCCCAACGTGGTCCCGTGGCGATGTTGGGCTTCCGCCGATGAAGCTGGCGTCAGCCCAACCTACGAGGTTGGACGCGATGTGCGGCAAACGGGGCGGTCTGCGGCGCGTGGGCGGAGCAGCTACCGCGGACGCGCCGCCATCCGCGCGCGCAATTCGGCGGCGACGGCCTGCGTTTCCCGCAATGGTGGCGCGTGGGCGCGCGGTGCGTCCGGCTCGGTGAGCAGCCCGCGTTCGCGCAGTGCGTCATGGAAGCGTGCGATCTTCTCCGGTAGCGCGGCGGTTGCTGCGGTGTGCACCGGAACGCCCGTGGCGCAGGCTTCGGAAAGCATGTTCACCGAATCGGGCGTCACGACGATGTGGTCGGCCCAGCCGAGCAGCCCCGGATAGGGATTGGCGCCCTCGCCGTTCCAGAAAAAACCCGGGGCGTTCGAAAGCGCGTCGCGCAGTCGCGCAGCGAACGCGGCCGGGGTGCGTCGCGAAACGGTGGCCAGCACGCTGCCGGTTCGCGCGAGGCCGCGCACCGTCGCGAGCAGTGACTCTGCCAGTGCGTCGTCGAAGTCGATGCCGTGGCGCGGGCCGCCCACCAGCAGTGCGATGCGTGGACGCGGCAGCGCTTCGAAGTCAGGGAATGCTTCGCGGCCGGATGCGAGCCAGATGTCGTCGACCGGGTTCAGCGAACCGAGTGTGGCCAGCACGTTCGGACCTTCCAGCCGGTCGTGGCGCGGCGCGACCACGGCATCCCAGTGCCGCGGATCAATGCGCGGGTCGAGGATCTGCACGGTGTAGCAATCGCCGTCCGACAGGTCGCGCAGCATGCGCGTCAGCAGCGCCGCGCTGCGTCCGCAGCCGATCGCGATGTCCGGCCACGGCGCCTCGAACCCGGCGCGATCCCGTGGCGCCAGCGCCAGTCTTCCGCCCGGAATGCGCCGCGGCGCGAACCATGCCCAGGGTGCGCGCAGCGGCAGCGCCAGCACGCGCGCCGGGACGCCGAGCGCCGACGCGAGCGCCAGCGCCTGACGTTCGTTGCCGGCGGCGCCGTCGCTGATGACCCAGGCGGTTTGGGGCGGGCGTGGCATCCGTCGCGCGCGATGAAAGGGATCGTGATTATGCGGGAGATCCGCGGGCCCACCACGGCGGCCCACCGGGAACACGGCCGATGCCTGCGCGCGCTGCAAGGGGGCGAGGGGTGTCGCTGGACGTCACCTCGCGCGCAGGCTGACGCGGAGCGTCGGCGCGCTTGCGTTAGAATCGACGGGATCGATCCAGCGGACAGCCAGCATGTCTTCCCAGCCAGCCCCATCCTTTCCCGTCGGCGAACCTGCCAACGCCAAGCGCCGCTACGAGGTCAGCGAAGCGGACCTGCCGCTGGCCTGCCCGTTGCCGGAGATGACGCTGTGGAACTCGCATCCACGCATCTATCTGCCGATCGTGGACGACGGCGGCGCCACGGTGTGCCCGTATTGCGGCGCGGAGTACGTGCTGAAGCGCGCGGGCGCGCCTGACTGACCGGTCGCGCCGGGGCTCGGCGCCCATTGGCGCGTCGGGCGTTCAGATCGGCGGCCGGCCCGATCCGCTGCTTCGACAGTGGCCTCGACGTCTCGCGACGGGCTGCGACCCGCGCTTCGTGGCAACCCGGCGCCCGCCATGCCTCGGCGCATTTCTTGCATACCTTTCTGGCATGCCCATCGCCCTCGTCCCGCAGGGACCCGTGACCGATCCCGTCGCCACGCCGCGCCACCTGACCGTCGTCCAGTTGCTGCCGGCACTGGAGAATGGCGGTGCCGAGCGTTCGACGCTGGAAGTCTCGCGGGCGCTGGTCGCGGCGGGGCATCGCTCTGTGGTGATCTCCGCGGGCGGCCGCATGGTCGAGCGGCTGGAACGCGAAGGGGGCGAGCATGTCGTGCTGGACGTCGGCACCAAGTCGCTGCGCAGCGTGACCAGGATCGGCGCGTTGCGCCGCCTCCTCGTCGACATCGATCCGGACATCGTGCACGCCCGTTCACGGGTGCCCGCGTGGCTGGCGTGGTTCGCGCTGCGTGGCATGCGCCCGCGGCCGCATTTCGTCACCACGGTCCACGGGCTGAATTCGCCCGGCCGCTGGAGCGGCATCATGACCCGCGGCGACCGCGTGATCGTGGTGTCGCAGACCGTGCACGATTTCGTGCTGAGCCATTACCCGCGGGTGAACGCCTCCCGGCTCACGGTGATCCCGCGCGGCATCGATCCGGAGGCGTTTCCCTACGGCTATCGGCCGGACGACCTCTGGCGCGACCAGTTCTTCGCGGAATTCCCGCAACTCGCCGGCGCGCCGCTGCTGACGCTGCCGGGACGCGGCACCCGCCTGAAAGGCCACGCCGATGCGATCGCGCTGGTGGCGGGCTTGCGCGAACGCGGCGTGGATACGCGCCTGTTGCTGCTGGGCGTCGTCGAACCGGGACGCGAGGCGTACCTGCGGGAACTGCAGACGCTGGCGCACACGCGCGGTGTCGCCGACATCGTGGCATTCTCGCCGCCGCGCAGCGACGTGCGCGACGTGTTCTCGGTGTCAGATTTGATCCTGCAGCTTTCCAACAAGCCGGAAAGCTTCGGCCGTACCGTGATCGAAGCGCTGTCGCTGTGCCGGCCGGCGCTGGGTTACGCGCACGGCGGCGTCGGCGAATTGCTGGCCGAACTCTATCCCGCCGGCCGCGTGCCGGTCGGCGACGTCACCAAGCTGATCGACCGCGCCGCCGAACTGGTGGGCCGCGCGCCGCCCATCCCGCCGATGCAGCGTTATCGCCTGGCCGACATGCAAGGTTCGGTGCTGGCGCTGTACCAGGAACTGGCGGCGGAGCCGCGCGCATAAGTCAGTCGGCGCTCCGCTTGGCTGCACGCCACCGACCCGCGACAATGGGGGCTTGTCCTCAGCAGGCCCAGCCGTCCATGTCCGACACCCCCAAGATCATCTACACCCTCACCGACGAGGCGCCGTTCCTGGCCACGGCCTCGCTGCTGCCGATCATCAATGCGTTCACCAGTTCGGCGGGGGTCAATGTGGAGACGCGCGACATTTCGCTGGCCGGACGCATCCTGTCGCAGTTTCCGGACGTGCTGAAGGACGGCCAGAAGGTGTCGGATGACCTGGCCGAACTGGGCCGGCTGGCGCTGGACGCTTCCGCCAACATCATCAAACTGCCCAACATCTCGGCTTCGTTGCCGCAGATGAAAGCCGCCATCCGCGAATTGCAGGGCAAGGGCTACGCGCTGCCCGACTACCCGGACGAGCCGAAGAACGATGCCGAGAAGGACATCAAGGCCCGCTACGACAAGGTCAAGGGCAGCGCGGTGAATCCGGTGCTGCGCCAGGGCAATTCCGACCGTCGCGCGCCGGCGTCGGTCAAGAGTTACGCGCGCAAGCACCCGCACAAGATGGGCAAGTGGAGTGCCGATTCCGAAACCCATGTCGCGCATATGGAATCGGGCGATTTCTACGGCACCGAAAAATCGGCGACGCTGGCGAAAGCCGGCGCCTTGAAGATCGTGCTGGATGGTGACGACGGCAAGCAGCGCGTGCTGAAGGAGTCGGTGAAGGTCGAGCAGGGCGAGATCGTCGACGCCGCGGTGATGTCGCGCCGCGCGCTGGCCGCGTTCATCGATACGCAGATCGCCAACGCGCGCGCCTCGGGCGTGCTGTTCTCGGTGCACTTCAAGGCCACCATGATGAAGGTGTCCGATCCCATCATGTTCGGTGTGGTGGTGGAGGAGTTCTTCCGCGACGTGCTGGCCGCCCATGGCGACGTGCTGAAGCGTGCGGGCTTCAATCCGAACAATGGCCTCGGCGATCTCTATGCCTGCCTTGCGAAATTGCCGGAAGACCAGCAGGCCGCGATCAAGGACGACATCGAGGTGCAGTACGGCAAGCGTCCGCGGCTCGCGATGGTCGATTCGGACAAGGGCATTACCAACCTGCACGTGCCGTCCGACGTGATCATCGACGCGTCGATGCCGGCCATGATCCGCGATTCCGGCAAGATGTGGAATGCCGACGGCGAGCGCCAGGATTGCAAGGCCGTGATCCCCGATCGCAGCTACGCCGGCATCTACGAGGTGATGATCGAGGACTGCAAGGCCAACGGCGCGTTCGACCCCGCCACGATGGGCAGCGTGCCCAATGTCGGCTTGATGGCGAACAAAGCCGAGGAATACGGCTCGCACGACAAGACCTTCCAGGTGCCCATCGACGGCGTGATGCGCGTCAACGACCAGGACGGCAACTTGATCTTCGAGCACGAGGTCGAGGCCGGCGACATCTGGCGCATGTGCCAGACGAAAGATGCGCCGGTCGCCGACTGGGTGAAGCTGGCGGTGTCGCGGGCGCGCATCTCGAACACACCGGCGGTGTTCTGGCTGGACAAGCACCGTGCGCACGACGCGCAGGTGATCGCCAAGGTCGAGCGCTATCTGAAAGATCACGACACGTCCGGACTCGACATTCGCATCCTCGCTCCGGAAGACGCGATGCGGCACTCGCTCGCGCGCATCCGCAGGGGCGAGGACACCATCTCGGTCACGGGCAACGTGCTGCGCGATTACCTGACCGATCTGTTCCCGATCATGGAACTCGGCACCAGCGCCAAGATGCTGTCGATCGTGCCGCTGATGGCGGGTGGCGGTCTGTTCGAGACCGGTGCAGGCGGTTCCGCGCCCAAGCACGTGCAGCAGTTCGTGGCCGAGGATTACCTGCGCTGGGATTCGCTTGGCGAGTTCCTGGCGCTGGGCGCGTCGCTGGAACATCTCGCGCGCGCGCACGACAATCCGCGTGCGGCGGTGCTGGCGGACGCGCTGGACAAGGCGATCGGGCGCTTCCTCGAAAACAACAAGTCGCCTGCGCGCAAGGTCGGCGAGATCGACAACCGCGGCAGCCATTTCTACCTCGCGATTTACTGGGCGCGCGGGTTGGCCGATCAGCAGGACGACGCCGAATTGGCGAAGCGCTTCGCCGCGCTGGCCGACAAGCTGGAAGCGGCCGAAGACGTGATCATCGGCGAGTTGAACGGCGCGCAAGGCCAGCTGGTGGAACTCGGCGGCTACTACCGGCCTGACATGGCGAAGGTGAGCGCCGCGATGCGGCCGAGCCAGACGTTCAACGCGGCGCTGGAGAGTTTGCGCAACACGGCCTGATGAACTGCTCGTCGGCAGGTTCTCGCCACTCCCGGCTTGTGACGAACCTCGTCGTGCCCTCTCTTCCCAATTGTCGTCATTCCGGGGGCCGCGCCGGCTTTATGGCGCGGCAACCCGGAATCCATTTTTTCGCTGTTCGTTGAAGAGCAGATTCCCGGTTCCACCCGCAAACAGCGCGGGTGGCCCGGGAATGACGACGGAGGCGTGCATGCCCGCAATGACAAGCTGCATTATCGTGGGCACGCTCTAGACTCCCCCGGTTGCCATGCCCCAATCCCTTCGCACGCACCCGATGGCGGCCCTGCGTTCGCCGCTCACGCCGATCTGGCTGGTGGTGTTCCTGCTGCCGTTCGGGCGTTCCAGCGAACTCGGCACGCTGCTGTGCATGCTCGGGGCGATCATTCTTTTCTTTCGCGATCGCCGGGCGCTGGCCGGTCACGCAGGCGCGCGGTTGTTGCTATGGTTGTGGGCCGCGTATTTTCTGGCGGCGCTGATTTCGGCGCCCGGCGCGATCGATCCCGCGCGCAGTTGGAACAGCGTGGCGGCTTACTTGCGTTTCGCGCCGTTCGGGATCTACGTGTGCTTCGCGGTGCGGCGCGAATCGCGCTTGAACGCGCTGTGCCTCGCCACCGGGATCGTGGTCGCGTTGTGGGTGCTGGATGCGTGGGTGCAGACGCTGACCGGCTACAGTCTCGGCGGCCACGCGGAAGCGCAACGCCTTTCCGGCATCTTCGGGGCGGGGAATCTGAAGCTCGGCCCGGTGCTGGCGTCGCTGTCGCCGTTCGTGCTGTGGGCGGCGAAGCGGCGGTTCGGGCGTACGGGTTTGATCGCGGCGATGCTGTTCCTGCTGGTGCCGATCCTGCTGGCGGGTTCGCGTGCGGCGTGGCTCACCTACGGCGTCGCGCTGGTGGCGTTCTTCTGGGTCGAAGCGCGCACGCCGCTGCGTTTCGCGGCATGGATTCTCGCGGCCTGCGTGGTCGTCGCGGCGGCGATCGGCGTGGCCTGGAAAACGTCTGCGCGCTTCGATGCACGGATGGATCGCACGTTCGCCGCGTTGCAGGATACGCGCCATGGACTGAACTACGCCAGCAGCGGCCGGCTCGACATCTGGCGCGTCAGCGCGAGGATGATCGCCGCGCATCCGGTCGTCGGCGTGGGCGTGCGCGATTTTCGCGAAGCCTATCCGCGCTACGCGTCGCCCAACGATCATTTCGTCACCGAAGAGGCCTGCGGCGAGGGCGAAGGTGCGTGCCATCCGCACCAGATCGTGCTGGAAATATTGAGCGACACCGGCGCGATCGGTTTCGCCCTGTGGCTGGTTGCCCTGGTGCTGGCGTTGCGCGCGTGGCGCAGCGTGGGACCCGGCGCACGGCGTCGCGCATTTCCCGTGACCGTCGCCTTGGCAGTCATGGTGTTTCCGCTCAACACGCACCTCGCGTTCTATTCGGCGTGGTGGGGCCTGCTGTTCTGGTGGCTGCTGGCGTTGTGGTGCGCGGCGCTGTACGTGGACGTGCCGGACGACGCACCCGTCAAACTGCCACGGGTTCGGGTGAAGGATTTTGCGCATGGCGCGTGAGAAATTCTCGCTGGTGATCATCACGCTCGACAATGCCGACACGCTGGAGCGCTGCCTTGCCGCGGCGGATTTCGCCGACGAAATCGTGGTGCTGGATTCGGGATCGACCGATGCCACGGTCGAGATCGCGAAGCGCCACGGCGCGCGCGTCGCGACGCATCCATTCGATGACTATGGCCCGCAGAAGCAGCGTGCGATCGACATGGCGGCGCACGACTGGATCCTGAACCTCGATGCCGACGAAATCCTGTCGCCCGGCACGCGCGGGGTGATCGAGCGCGCACTGGAAAACCCGCAGGCCGCGGGTTTTCGTTTGCCCCGGCGCGAACGGATGTTCTGGGGCGTGCAGCATCCGTGGAGCCATCGCAACGGCCACTTGCGGCTGTTCGATCGCCGGCGCGGACGCATGAATGCGGTGCCGGTGCACGCGGCGGTGGACGTGGACGGGCCCGTCGAAACTCTGGCCCGCGCCGACTTCATCAACATGGGCGACGACGACATCGCCGCACGTGTGGCCAAGATCAACCGCTATTCATCCGGCATGGTCGCCCACAAGCTCGCGCGCAAGCAACGCTTCAGCGGCCCGATGATGCTGGTGTATCCGCCGATCTTTTTCGTGCGGCAATACTTCTTCAAACGCTATTTTCTTTCCGGCTGGGCGGGCTTCGTCGCCAGCGTGCTGGGATCGTTCTACGTGTTCCTGAAGTATGCGAAGTTGCACGAGGCGCGCAGGCGGAGCAGGAAATGAGCAATAAGGGATCCTGATAGGCATGTGTCGGCGAGTGCGTTTTGTTCGTCATTCCGGGGCGCCTGCGGCTTCATCGCAGGTGAACCCGACTGCGTTTGCAGGATTGCAAACGCGAACGCCGCGGCGGCGCGTAGCGCGAGCGCCATGGATGGCGCGAGTCAATCGGTTTTGCAATCAGCGGCCAAAAAACCGATTCCGGGTTCCGCCCGCAGACAGCGCGGGCGGCCCCGGAATGACAAGAATCTTGATTGCCGACCTATTGCGCGAATCGAGTTCCTCGTTTCCGCCCGGCCCCGGCTGCGCCTCAGTAAACCGGTGGTGATCCCGGTGGCCGCGTCTTGAACCGCTTGTGCGCCCACAGGTATTGCGGGGGCGCTTCGCGCACCATCCGTTCGATCTCGGCGTTGACGCGCGCGGTGTCGGCGACCACGTCATCGGTCGGGAAATTTTCCAGCGGCGCTTCCAGACGCAGGACGTAGCCGCCCTCCGGCGTGCGGTGGTGGAAGAACGGCATTACCGCCGCGCCGGAAAGTCGTGCCAAATGGTGGGTGGCGGTGATCGTCGATGCCGGGATGCCAAAGAACGGCGCGAACACCGAATCCTTGCCGCGCATGTCCTGGTCGGGCGCGTACCAGACGGTGCCGCCGCGCTTCATATACCTCACGGTCGCACGCAACTGGTCCTTGTCGAACATCGTGTCCGCGTAACGCAGCCGCGCGCGCAACACGTTCCATTCGAACACCTCGGAATCCATGCGCCGGTACATGCCGGCGATGCGGATGCGGCGCGAGATCAGCCGCGCGCACAATTCCAGGTGCGAGAAGTGTCCGCCCACCAGCAGCACGCCGCGGCCCTGGGCACGCGCCGCTTCGAGGTGCTGCAGGCCTTCGATGTCGACCTTCAATCGCGCAAGTTTCACGTCGGACGCAAACCAGCCCAGCGCGAATTCGCCCAGCATCCGGCCCATCTCGCGGGTGGCTTCGCGGCGCAATCTCTCGCGTTGCTGCGCATCGAGGTCGGGAAAACACAATTCCAGATTCCGCGCGATCACATGCCGTCGCGTGCGCAGCAACGGCGATGCCGTGGCGCTGAACGCCGCGCCCAGCGCCAAGACCCAGCGCGTTGGCAGTAGCACGACCAAGCGAATGAAGCCGACCCCAATCCATGCCGGCCAATGGCGCGGTGCGAGCAGCTTGCGTGGAAACGGCGGCGGCATGGACATGGCGGGCGATGATAGCAATGGATCGGCTTGGCCTTTGCGCGGTCTGCCTGCATGGAATGACCACAAAAATTCGTCATCCCGGACGCCGCGAAGCGGCGATCCGGGACCCAGTGACTTTTTGACGTGTTCGGCTCGATTGGATATCGAAGTCACTGGGTTCCGGCTTTCGCCGGAATGACGACTGGTTGAAGTGACGGTAAATTGAAACATTCTGGCCTGCGCCGGAATGACGTTTGGGTGGTCACCCAAGCATCGCCGCGATCTTCGCCAGTTGCGCGGCCGCGACATCACGGCGTGCCTGCGCGTCGGCTTCGGGGTCGGCGCCGTCGCGGTGCAGTTCGGCCGCGGGCAGTTCTTCGAGGAATCGCGAAGGCTTCTGCCTGAACGTTTGCCCGTAGCGCCGTCCCTGCACGCTGTAGCTCATGTGCAGCAACTCTTTCGCACGGGTGATGCCGACGTACAGCAGCCGGCGTTCTTCGTCGAGGCGCCCCTCGTCGATCGCGCCTTCGTGCGGCAGCGTGCCATCCTCGCAGCCGACGATGTGCACCGAACGGAATTCCAGCCCCTTGGCCGCGTGCAGCGTCATCATCCGCACCGCGTCGCCGCCGTCGTCCTTGTCCGCGTGGCTGAGTAACGCGAGCTGCGCGGCCAGGTCGCCCGCGCGCGTCTTGCCCGAATCCATCGCGCGGAACCAGTCCATCAGTTCGTGCACGTTGCCGAGCCTGCGTTCCTGCAGCGCCGGATCGCGCGCGCTTTGCGCCAGGTGTTCCATGTAGCGGGTGCGCGACAGGACCTCTTCGACCAGCTCGGCAGCCTTGGCATGCTTCGCGTGCTGCGACAGTGATTCGATCAGATCGACGAAACCCGCCAGCGCCGCGGCGGGTCGCGCCGAAAGTTGTTGCAGGGCGGCCGGGCTGTGCGCCGTGCGCAGCATCGAAAGGTGTTTCGACTGCGCCAGCTCGCCCAGTTTTTCCAGCGTCGTCGCGCCGATCTCGCGGCGCGGTACGTTCACCACGCGCAGGAATGCTGCGTCGTCGTCGGGATTGGCGATCAGCCGCAGGTACGCCAGCACGTCCTTGACCTCGGCGCGGTCGAGGAAACTCAACGCGCCGGCCAGGTGGTACGGGATGCGGCTGAGTTGCAGCGCCTTTTCCAGCGGCCGCGCCTGATGGTTGCCACGGTACAGCACCGCGCAATCGGACCACGCGAGGCCGTATTTGTCGCGCAGGTACATGAGTTGCGAGGCGACGCGCTCGGCTTCGTGTTCGGCGTCGCGGCATTCCAGCACCCGGATGCGCTCGCCGTCGGCGTGCGCGCTCCACAATTTCTTCGGGTGCGCGTGTGGATTATGGGCGATCAGCGCGTTGGCCGCGCGCAGCACGCGTTGTGCGCAGCGGTAGTTCTGTTCCAGCTTGACGACGCGCAGCTTCGGGTAGTCCTGCGACAGCTTGTCGAGGTTGCCGGGGTCGGCGCCACGCCATGCGTAGATCGACTGGTCGTCATCGCCGACGCAGGTGAACGCGCCACGCTCGCCGGCCAGCAGTTTCAGGAACGCGTATTGCGCGGCGTTGGTGTCCTGGCATTCGTCCACCAGCAGATAGCGGATGCGTTCGCGCCACGCGGCGCGCGCGTCCTCGTCGCGCTCCAGCACCGCGACCGGCAACCGGATCAGGTCGTCGAAATCCACCGCGTTGAACGCGGCCAGCCGCTTCTGGTACGCGGCATAAAGCTGCGCGGCTTCCAGTTCGCGTGGCGCGCGTGCGGCGTCCAGCGCCTCATCGGGGGTCAGGCCGTCGCTTTTCAGGCGCGACAGCAGTGAACGCAACTGGAACAATTTGTCGGATTTCACTGCCGCACCGGCCAATTCCTTCACGAGTCCCGCGCTGTCGTCGGCGTCCAGCACCGAAAACGCGCGGCGCAGTCCCGCGCGCGCGTGTTCGATCTGCAGGAACTTCAAGCCCAGCGCGTGGAAGGTGCACACGCTCAAGCCGTCGGCGGCGTCGCCCTTGATGCGCCTGGCCACGCGCTCGCGCATCTCGCGCGCAGCCTTGTTGGTGAAGGTGATCGCGGCGATCTTCGCGGCCGGCACCAGGCCGCGTTCGATCAGGTGCGCGATTTTTTCGGTGATCACGCGCGTCTTGCCCGAGCCCGCGCCGGCCAGCACCAGCAGGGGGCCGTCGACGTAGTCGACGGCGGCGCGTTGTTGGGGATTGAGCATGCAGAAACGAAAGCGCGAAGACGGACGACAATGTTACCGTGTCGATTTCCGATTCTTGGAGGGTGCCGAGACATGGCCGAGCCCGATTGGTCCCGCCCGCACTGGACGCGAGACGAAGCCAAGGCGATGTTGCTGTATTTCGTGTTCGGCGCGTTTGCCGCCGGGCCGCAGCTGGATCTTTCCGCGCACGACAGCCATGGCCTGCCGCAGGGTGTCGAGGTTATGCGCATTCCGAAGGACCGGCTGGCGCACTGGGAAGGCCATCCACTGCGTGGCGCGTTAGGCGAAATCCTGCGCGAGGGCAACCCCGCGGCGTTCGAGGCCGCGCGCAAGGCGCCGGAGTGCCTGATGTTGCGCGGCGAGCTGGCTGATACCGATTCGCTCGCGTACCTGCGCGACACGCTGGGCGTCGTGACGGCGCTGCTCGGCGCCGGCGGCGTCGCAGTGGTCGATCCGCAGATCCTAGAAGCTTTCACCGCCGCCGAATGGCGTACGCGCTACGCCGGCGGCGAGCGCGCGGTGTCGCGCAGCCACGTGGCCATTCTGTGCAACGTCGAAACCTCCGCAGATGCGGACCAGTGGGTGCACACCCGCGGCCTGCGCAAGTTCGCGCGCCCCGACATCAGCATCCGCCGCGTGCCGCAAGCCGAAGTGCAGCGCGCGGGCGCGGTCGCGGCGCGCTTGGCCGAGCTGCAGGCGCGCGGGATGCGCTTCGGTGACGACTCGACAGTGGACGTCGACGGATTGCCTGGCGGCTTGAAGATCAAGCGTGGCGGTTCGCTGGACGATCCCGAGTTCAACAACACGCATCTCGAGATCGAATGGAAGACGTGAGGGCACCCTGATTCGCGCGCCACTCGGCGCAAGCCCGAATCCGCCGGCGCGTTTGGCACGAAAAGCGCGGCGACCCGGGCGCGACAAGCGGAACCCTTATCGCGAGTCCCGCTGCGCCGGTTTGTCGTCAGCACCGGCCGTACGCGACGCACGGTCGCGGTTGGCGACGTCGATCGTCCAGGCGACGACCTGCTGCGCGAGTGCGTCATCGGCCGCGCCGAACGCGGCGACGATCTGCGGCACGTCCACCCCGGATGGATTCTGCGTGACGACGAAGCTATGTGTCGCCAGCAGGTTGCGTGCGCCGCCGCGCCGCAATTGCGCGTCGTAGCGCACCACCACGACCGGCGAGCCGCTCCGGTACTCGGACTGGTACGCGCGCAGGTCGCCGCTCAAGGTGTAGTCGGACGAGAAGTGATCGTCGTCGGTGGTGACGGCGGGCAGCTTCGCGGCCATGAAGGCGTCGACCAGCCGGTGGCGCACCAGCAGCGCCGGCGGTTCGCTCCAGCGCGCACCCTTGTAGGTGCTGACCTGGCCGGGTTCGGGCATCACCATGATGCCGCTCTGGTCGAGCGCACCGGAGGTGTTGGGCGTATCCACGCGCAGGCTGAAATCCGCCGTGGCCGTACCGGTTGCGGGCGTCGCCGAATCCAGCGGCTGCCAGACCTGCACCGGTGAGCTTTTGGGGAGCACCGAGCAGCCGCCCAGCAGTGCGGTGGCGGCGCACATCACGAGCAACGTGCGTGCGACGGAGAACGATTTGGGCGCAGTCATGATCGATCCGTCCTCAGTGCTTGGGCGTGAATTCGGTGGCGTGATCCCGACCCAGCAGGTAACCCGCAGGATTGGCCTGCAACTGGGAAGTGATCTGGTGGATGTCGCGCAGCGTCGAACGCAGTTCGCGCAACGTGGGCCCGATCTGGTCGACGCCGCGCAAGCCCGATTGCAGCGAGCCCTGGTTTTCCGTGAGCAGCTCGTTCAAGGTTTGCGTGGTCTTCTGCAGCGACGCCATCGCGGCGGCCGCGCGATCCAGGGTTTGGCGTCCGGGGCCGTTGACCAGCTGGTTGGCGCCGGCCAGCGTCTGGTTGAGTTCCTTCGATGCCGCCGCGGCCTGCTGGATCAGGGTGCGCAGATCGTCGCGTTCGGCCGCGAGCGCGCTGGTGGTCTGGTCGATGCTCTCCAGCGTGTGGTTGATGCGGGCGACATTCTGTTGCGAAATGATCTTGCCCAGGCGATCGAGGATGCCGTTGATCGATGTCACCACGTCGCTGCCGGACGCCAGCAGTGCACTCAGCGCCGAAGTTTCGGACTTGATCACCGGCACCGGATTGTCGGGCGTCGGCATCAACAGCTGGCTGGAGGGCGCGCCGCCGGTCAATTGCACGAACGCGACGCCGGTGAGGCCCAGCAAGCCCAGCTTGGCGCGGGTGTCGACCTTGATGGGCGTGTCCGCGGCGACCTGGATCTGCGCGATCACCTTGCGCGGATCCTTGGGGTCGAGCTTCAACTGGCTGACCTCGCCGATCTGGATGCCGTTGTATTGGACCGGACTGCCTTTCGAAAGGCCGGTGACCGCTTCGGTGAACACGATGTCGTAATAGTGGTACTGCCTGTTGAGACTGGTCTTGCCCAGCCATAGCGCGAACAGCACGGCCAATGCCACCACCACCAGGGTGAAAGCGCCGATCAGTACGTGGTGAGCGCGGGTTTCCATGTCGTTGCTCTCATGCAAGGGCGCGAACGGATTCTGCCGCCCGGCCGCGTGGTCCCTGGAAATATTCGCGAATCCAAGGGTCGTCGAAGCGCTCCACCTTGTCCAGCGAATCGGCCACGATCACGCGCTTGTGCGCCAGCACCGCGACACGATCGCAGATCGCGTGCAGCGAATCGAGATCGTGGGTGATCATGAACACGGTCAAGCCCAGCGCGTCGCGCAGGGTGCGGATCAACTGGTCGAACGATGCCGCCGCGATCGGGTCCAGCCCGGAAGTCGGTTCGTCCAGGAACACGATGTCCGGGTCAAGCGCCAGCGCGCGCGCCAGCGCCGCGCGTTTCCGCATGCCGCCGGAAAGTTCGGCGGGATATTTGTGGCGCACTTCCGGGGCCAGGTCGGCCAATGCGATCTTCAGCGCGGCGACGCGGAGTGCATCGTGCAGGCTGAGCGAGGTGTGCTCCATCAGCGGCACGCGCACGTTTTCGCTGACCGTCAGCGACGAGAACAGGGCGCCGTTCTGGAACAGCACGCCGCAACGGCTTTCGATGGCCACGCGCTTGCCTTCGGGCAGCTCATGCAGGTTTTCGCCGAACAGCTTGACGCTGCCGGCATCGGGCCGGCGCAATCCGAGGATCGTGCGCAGCAGCACCGATTTGCCGGTGCCGGAACCGCCCACGACGCCCAGGATCTCGCCGCGATAGACATCGAGGTCGAGGTTTTCGTGCACCACCTGTTCGCCGAACTGGCTGCGCAGGCCACGCACCTCCACCAAGGTGTCGCGGGGCTTGGCGGTTACGGCGACGGTCACCAGTTCATCTCCATGAAGAACAATGCCGCGACCGCGTCCACCACGATCACCAGGAAAATCGACTGCACCACGCTCGACGTGGTGCGCTCGCCCACCGATTGCGCGCTGCCTTGCACCTTGAAGCCCTCGAGGCAACCGATCACCGCGATCAGGAATGCGAAGATCGGCGCCTTGGCCAGCCCCAGCCAGAGGTAACGCAACGGCGTGTCGGTCTGGAACACCGAGATGAACATGCTGGGCGTGATGTTCAGCGCGAACCAGCACACCAGCGCGCCACCGACCACGCCGGCGATGATCGCGAGGAAGGTCAGCATCGGCGTGACGATCATCAGCGCCAGCACCCGCGGCAGCACCAGGAGTTCCATCGGGTCGAGGCCCATGGTGCGCATCGCGTCGACTTCCTCGCCCACCTTCATCGAGCCGATCTGCGCGGTGAACGCGCTGGCGGTGCGCCCGGCCAGGATGATCGCGGTCAGCAGCACGCCGAGTTCGCGCAGGAACGCGTAACTCACCAGGTCCACCGTGAACACGGTCGCGCCGTAACGTTGCAAGGCGGTCGCGCCGAGGAACGCGATCACGGCGCCGATCAGGAACGACAGCAGCACCACGATCGGCACCGCATGCAACCCGGTCTGCTCCATGTGCGCGACCAGGGAGGTGACGCGCCAGCGTGCCGGACGCCAGATGGTGCGCGCCAGCGTCTCCAGCGTCATGCCGACGAAAGCCAGCAGCTTGGCGCCGAGCCTGCCGACATGGAGGACGCTGCTGCCGACGTCGGCCAGCATGTCCACGAAACCGAAATTGGGTCGCGGCTTGGGCCGGTGTGCGTAGATTTCCGCGACCGCTTCGCTGACGGTGTCGAGCAATCCGCGCAATTCGTGCGGCACGTCGCGGTCATGCTCGGCCAGCCATTGCAGGCATTTCGGGCCCAGCGCCACCGCGATCAGCCCGGCGCCCGCGGTGTCGATGCGGCCGATGTCGTTGAAATCGACGTCGGGGGTTTCCGGCAGCGCCGGTTTCAACGCGTCGAGCTGCGCCTCGAGTTCGGCGAAATGCGGCAAGGTCCAGTCGCCGGTGAACCGCAGCACGTTGGCTCCGGTTTCCGGCAGCGGCAGCCATTCCACGATGCCGGGCGTCGTCGGTGACCGGTTCATGCGCGCAATCTAGCATGGGTTGGTTGTGCGATCGTCCCTGACCGCCGCCTCACCGGATGCGCGAGCAAGCCAATGCGTTGATCCCACACAAGCACCAGAACGGGCTTCCTGCCCTGACTTTTCACGACAGCCGCCGCCATAATGCGCAGTTCCACAGCAAGGTGGCGCCATGACCAGAAAGACCATCCTCAATGCCACCCATCGCGCCGCGGGCGCGAAGATGGTGGACTTCGGCGGCTGGGACATGCCGCTCAATTACGGCTCGCAGATCGAGGAGCACCACGCGGTGCGCCGCGACGCCGGGATGTTCGACGTTTCACACATGACCGTGGTGGATTTGCGCGGCGCGCGCTGCCGCGAGTTCCTCCGGCACCTGCTGGCCAACGACATCGGCAAGTTGAAGAAGTCCGGCAAGGCGCTGTACTCGTGCATGCTCAACGAGCGCGGCGGGGTGATCGACGACCTGATCACCTATTTCCTGACAGAAGACGCGGGCCAGGGATGGCCCGCACGCGAAGCCGGAGCGTCAGCGACGGCGGAGGCGAAGGCGAGTCCGGACATGCGCCGGACTCGCCGTGCGGAATCCGGGCAGGAAAGCGCGGATTCCGCGAAGGAATGGTTCCGCATGGTGGTCAATGCCGCGACCCGCGACAAGGATCTCGCGTGGATCGAAAAGCAGGCGGCGGCGTTCGACGTGAAGGTCACCGAACGGCCCGAGCTTGCGATGATCGCGGTGCAAGGGCCGAACGCGCGCGACAAGGTGCTGGCGCTGCTCGACGCGAACGATCGCGAGCGCGTGGAAAAGCTCGGCCGCTTCGCCGCCACCGAGGCACACGGGCCGGACGGTATGCCGCTGTTCGTCGCGCGCACCGGCTACACCGGCGAGGATGGTTTCGAAATCATCGTGCCGGAGTCACACGCGGCAGCCTTGTGGAATGCGCTGGCCGCGGCCGGCGTGCATCCCGCCGGGTTGGGTGCGCGCGACACGTTGCGCCTCGAAGCCGGGATGAATCTGTACGGCCAGGACATGGACGAGAACATCACGCCGTGGGAAGCGGGCCTCGCCTGGACGGTATCGCTGGACGAAGGCCGCGACTTCATCGGCCGTGCCGCGCTGGAAAAACAGAAAGCCGAAGGCGTGCCACGCGAATTGGTCGGCGTGGTGATGGACGACAAGGGCGTGTTGCGCCATGGCCAGCGCGTCGTCACCGGCAGCGGCGAGGGCGAAATCCTGTCGGGCATCTTTTCGCCGACGCTGGGCAAGGCGATCGGGTTCGCGCGGGTGCCGGCCGGCGCGCGCGAAAACCTGCGGGTCGACATCCGTGGCCGAGAGCTGCCCTTGCGCGCGGTGAAGTATCCGTTCGTGCGCGACGGCAAGAGCTGTATATAAGCGTGATCACCGCTTCGGCGCGGCGGATCACATCGAAGAAGGTGCGGCATTCGTCGGCATCGGGACGGTCGAAACCCCGTCCACGGCCAGGAACTCCGGAGCCTGACTTTCCACAACAGCCGCTTCGACCGCGGCGCTAGAATCACCGGCTTTACGACCACCCGAGGACACGAACCATGAGCGAGATTCCAGGTGATCTCAAATTCCAGAAGTCGCACGAGTGGGCGCGCGTCGAAGATGCGGGCCAGATACGCATCGGCATTTCCGACCATGCCCAGGGTTTGCTCGGCGATCTCGTGTACGTCGAGCTGCCAAACATCGGCGACAGGGTGGAGGCCGGCAACGGCTGCGCGGTGGTGGAATCGGTGAAAGCCGCGTCGGATGTCTACGCGCCGGTCAGCGGTGAAGTGGTGGCGGTCAACGAGGCGTTGGCCGACAAGCCGGAAACCATCAACGAGGATGCGTACGGCGACGGCTGGCTGTTCGTGGTGAAGGCGGACAACCCGGAAGAACTGGATGCGTTGCTCGGCCCCGACGATTACGCGGAACTGATCGAGAACGACGAAAGCTGACGTCGTGATCGTCACTCGGCGAACCCGCCGGGCGGTGCGGAGGGTCGCAGGAAACGCCGACGTCGACCGCGTTCGATGCACAATCGGGGATCGCGCGCAAAAATTTTTTTGCTCCGGGTTGTGCGGCATTCAGCCGCGTTCGGCGATCCGCCAGCGCGAAGTTACGATGTGCATCGAACGACAAGCATCAAGCAACGTTCCACGATGTCGTGACAGTGTCGTGTGCGTGCAGGTCAATGCTCACGCGGGTTCCAGCGCATCCGTGTTGCGCGTTCTCAAAATGCGTTTGGACGTCCATACGTCCGAAATGGTTGCGAGTCAGATGATGGGCGGAGCGGGGACGGGTGGTTTGCGACGGCAGGCGGGGCGCACGCAAGGGCTTCATTCGTCGCAAAATATTGATTGACACCACGAATGCATGGGGCTAGCTTTTCGCCCGACGACATGTAGCACAACGGAAACATGCCGACTGCCAAGTACATCAAGCCGTACATCGAGCACGGTCACAAGTCCGAGAAGGTCCGGAAAATAACCGTCTCGATTCCGATGCA
>Ga0207652_10000856_pt1 | contig 28947 bp, 23 predicted proteins | sample KBSC63BmetaG_FD_184334 | JGI IMG/M metagenome (GOLD analysis project Ga0207652, IMG submission 184334) | Corn rhizosphere microbial communities from Kellogg Biological Station, Michigan, USA - KBS C6-3B metaG (SPAdes) (version 2) | ecosystem: Host-associated > Plants > Roots > Rhizosphere ...
GACGTGATGGGCTGCGAGGAAATCGATTTGTCGCGCGGCGACCATGGCGTCGCGGAGTTGACCGGTTCGCTGGTGATCGATCATGCGCGCGGCATCGGCTATTGCGGATTGAGCGAGCGCTGCGACAAGGCCGGTGCGCGCGCGCTACACGAAGTGTTCGGCCTGCGGCTGACATTCTGCTTCGAACTGGCACAAGGCGAATACCACACCAACGTGGTGATGACGTCGCTGTCGGGCCGCGCGGCGATCCTTGCGCCCGATGGTTTCGCCGACCCGGAGGTGCCGCGTGCAATCGCGCGTGCATTCGAAGATCGCGTGATCTGGCTGACGCCGGCACAGAAGCGCGCCTACGCCGGCAACGCGATCACGTTGTCGCCGAACCGGGTGTGGATGAGCGAGCGCGCCGCATCGTCGCTGACCGACGCGCAACGCGCTTCGCTCGCGGAATGGGGTTTCGCAATCGGCAGTGTGCCGCTGGACGAAATCGAGAAGGCCGGCGGCAGCCTGCGCTGCTGTGTCGCCGAAATCTTCTGAACCTTCCGCTCAACCCGACGCCATCGCGCGTTCCAGCACTGCGACGTTCACGTCGGTGCGCCACCGGAAGCCGAGCTTTTTGTACAGCGCAATCGCGGAATGGTTGTCTTTCCACGCGTGCAGGAATGGCGTTTCGCCGCGCGCTTCGATCATCGCCGAAACCGTCCCCGACAAACGGCGCGCGAATCCTCGCCCGCGAAAATCGGGGTGGGTGCACACGCCGCTCAATTCGGTGTAGCCGGGCACGTGCATGCGCTCGCCCGCCATTGCGGCCAGCCGGCCATCGATGCGGATGCCGATGAAGTGGCCCATCACGTGGGTGCGCGCGAGGAAGGGGCCCGGCTGGGTGAGCTGCGCCAGCGCCAGCATCTCCGGCGCGTCGGCGTCGCCGAGCGGCAGGATTGCTTCGCTGCCGGAGTCCGGTCGGATCGGACGCGTGGCCGCCATCTGCACGCCAAGCGCGGTTTTGGTGGCACGCAGCCCTTTTGGTATCGCGATCTCCGGCACCTGCAGCACGTAAACGTGTTGGTCGCGCTTCACCAGTTCCGCCAACGCATCCAGTGCCTGGGCACTATCGTCGCGCGCCGACGCGAAGAGGTTCACGTCGGGCAGGTAGCGTTTCGCCAACGGTCCGCCTTCGGACAACGCAATGTGGCGGGCGGCGAGGCTTTCCCAGACCGGTCGATCGAGCACGTGCATGTCCGAATCCAAATGAAAAGGCGGCGGCATTCGCGCGAATGCCGCCGCCATTTTCGAAACACCGGAGCGATGCTGCAAGCCTTACGCCGCAACCTCCAGCGGAATCGCCTGATCCGGCTCGGCATCCGGCGCGAAGCGGCCCTGCTGGGCAAGTCGCGCGAACATCCCGCCCCGCCGGATCAGTTCGTCGTAGCGGCCCTGTTCGACCAGGCAGCCCTGGTCGAGCACCAGGATCCGGTCGGCATTGCGCACGGTGGAAAGCCGGTGGGCGATGATGAAAGTGGTGCGCCCGCGGCTCAGGCGATCCAGCGCGCGCTGGATGCGCGCCTCGGTGATGCTATCGAGCGCGCTGGTGGCTTCGTCGAGGATCAGGATCGGCGCATCCTTCAACATCGCACGCGCGATCGTGAGGCGCTGGCGCTCGCCACCCGACAGCGAGCGGCCGCGTTCGGCGACTTGCGTCGCGTAACCATCCGGTTTGGCGCTGATGAAGTCGTGTGCTTCGGCGGCGCGCGCCGCGGCCTCGATGTCCGCCGCGCTCACGGCGGGATCGCCCACCTTGAGGTTCTCCGCGATGCTCCGCTGGAACAGCCCGGCTTCCTGGAACACCACCGCGATGTTGCGGCGCAGGGAATCGATGTCGACGTCGCGGATGTCGTGGCCATCGATGGTGATGCGGCCGTGATCGGGATCTTGGGCGCGATACAGCAGGCCGAGCGTGGTGGACTTGCCGGCGCCGGTCGGGCCGACCAGCGCGATGCGGCTGCCGGGTTCGGCCCGGAAGCTCAGGCCGTGCACCGACGATTGCCGGCCGTCGTAGCTGAATTCGACGTGCTCGAACTGCACCTCGCCACGCACGGGCGGCAGCGGCGCCGCATCGGCCGTCGACGCCATCGCGGGTTTCACGTCCATCACTTCGAAGAAGTCGCGCAGCGATTGCGACTGGAAGAACAGGTTCGAAATGAAGCTCGCGAATTGTTCCAGCCGCCCAATCAGCATCAGCGAGAAACCGACGAAGCTGACGATGCCGCCGATCGAGATCTGGCCCTTGGCGTGCAGCATGGCGCCCATTGCGAAGATCGCGACCACGGTGAGCGTGCTTGCGGCACGGGTCGCGACCGACAGTGCGGCCCAGCCGTTCAGCACCGGGTACTGCGCCGCCAGTGCGCGCGCGGTCAATTTTTCGAGATTGCTGACCTCGTCGTCCGCGCGTGTGAAGCTCTGCACCACCGCGACATTGCCCAGCACGTCGCTGGCGCGCGTCGAGATCGCGTGGAAATGTTCCTGCACCTCGGCCTGCGCCTTGCGGCTGCGCCGCACGGCCAGCACGTTGAACAGCGCGAAGCCGGCGAGCAGGCCGATCATCAGCAGCGCGAGCCGCCAATTGATGTAAAGCGCCACCGGAATCATCACCACGATCGAGAGCAGCGTGGTCAGGTGTTCACGGAAGAAGCTCAACCACAGCGTGAACAAGTTGTCGGTGCCCGAGTGCATGATGCGCTGCAGGCGGCCGGAGTGGTGGTCGCGATGGAACGACAGCGGCAGCGAGATCGCGTGCCGGAAATACATCCGGATCGCAGCCAGCCGCCGGCGATGCGCCATCCGGTCGGCGTGCAGCGACACCAGCACCCCGGTCGCGACGCCGCCGAAACCAACCAGCGCCCAGCCGCCGATCAGCAGCGCGAGGTTGTGCTTGGCGGGCGCGGTCAGCGCGTCGACCACGCGGCCGAACAGGATCGGTTCGACGAACAGCACACAGGCCAACGCGAGGTTCGCTAGCGCGAGAACAATCGCAAGCTTCCGCTCGGGTGCGAGCAGGCCAAGCACCCGAAGATAGACTCTCCAGAGATACACGATGGACTCCCGGTCCAAAAGTTGCGCACTACTTAACCAAACATGCGCTGGCGTCGCCCTGAACAAAACCCATGCCGGCATTGGCTGTTCAGCCATGAGTGGGCATTGGTGACCGCGCGAAACGGCATGGCCACTTCCGTCTAACGGAAACCTAATGCCGAGGCGTGCCGATCCTGCCTCGGCCCGGGCGCAAACCGCGCACGCGCCGGGCGGCCGGCGCAAAGCGTGGCGGATTGCTCAGTATGCAAACTCGCGGAAGACCGGATCGACGCTGCCGTTCCATTCCTTGCGAAACAGCTCCAGCTTGCGTTCGGCCGGCGTCTGGTCGGCCTCGGCGAATTCGATCAGCGGCTGCAGGAACATCGTCTCGTCCACGCCATTGCGGTTCAGCCGCGCGCGGCGTTTCAGGCCCTGCCCCGCGATCTCCAGCGCGCGCAGCGCCAGTTCGCGCACGCTCGCGCCGCGGAAAGGAAGTTTCAATGCGTGTTTCGGCACGCCATCGCGCAATGTATTGCGCTCGGCCATCGTGAAATCCTTCACCAGGTCCCACGCCGCATCCAGCGCGGTGGCGTCGTACAGCAACCCGACCCAGAACGCCGGCAGCGCGCACAGGCGATTGGAAGGACCGCCGTCGGCGCCCCGCATTTCGAGATACTGCTTCAGGCGCACTTCCGGGAACGCGGTGGTCATGTGGTCGGACCAGTCGCGCAGCGTGGGCTTCTCGCCCGGCAGCGCGGGCAGCTTGCCTTCAAGGAAATCACGGAACGACTGCCCGGCGCAATCGATGTACTTTTCGTGGCGGTGCACGAAATACATCGGCACGTCCAGCAGGTAGTCGACGTAGCGCTCGAAACCAAAACCGTCGGCGAACACGAAATCCAGCATGCCGGTGCGGTCGGCATCGGTGTCGGTCCAGATCTGCGAGCGGTAGCTCTGGAAGCCGTTCGGCTGGCCTTCGGTGAATGGCGAGTCGGCGAACAGCGCGGTGGCGATCGGCTGCAGCGCCAGCGACACGCGAAATTTCTTCACCATGTCGGCTTCGTCGGCGAAGTCGAGATTCACCTGCACGGTGCAGGTGCGGGTCATCATGTCGAGGCCGAGCGAACCCACCATCGGCATGTAGCGGCGCATGATCGCGTAGCGGCCCTTGGGCATCCACGGCATGTCCTCGCGCTTCCACTTCGGCTGGAAACCCATGCCGAGGATGCCAAGCTGCAGTGGTTCGGCCGCACGCCGCACGCATTCAAGGTGTTCCTGCACTTCGCAGCACGTCTCGTGGATGGTCGCCAGCGGCGCGCCGGAGAGTTCGAGCTGGCCCGCGGGTTCCAGCGTGACCGAGGCATTGCCACGCGACAACGCGATCACGTTGCCTTCTTCCTCCACCGGATCCCAGCCGCAGCCGGCGACGCCCTTCAGCAGCGCGCCGATGCCGCGCTCGCCTTGGTACGGCGGCGGGCGCAAGTCGTCGGTGCGGAACACGAACTTCTCGTGCTCGGTGCCGATCTTCCACTGCTCCGCCGGCCGGCCGCCGGCAGCGAGGTAATCGACAAGTTGCGCGCGCTGCTCGATCGGTTGTTCGGCAACGTGGCTGGGACCTGACATGCGCGCGCCTTTGCGTGGGGCAAGGCGATCAAGATGGGGTGGTGTCCGGCATTGCGCAAGAGCCCGCGTCAGCCCAGCAACGCCGCCGCCGCGGTGCGCGCTTCATCGAGGCCCGTGCCGGCCGGCGCCGAGAAGGCGATGGTTTGCGCGCGCCAGTGTTGCTTCGCGATTTCCGCGTCCACCTCGCGCTGGCGCGTGCGCGCCTGTGCACGGGAAAGCTTGTCGGCCTTGCTCAGCAGCACCAGGCACGGCAGCTCGATGTCGGCGCAGTAGGCCAGCATCTGGCGGTCGAACGCCGTCAGCGCGTGGCGGATGTCGGCGATCAGCACCAGCCCGCGCAGCGACTGCCGTTTGCGCAGGTAATGATCGATCGCCTGCCGCCAATGGTCGCGCAAGCTGGGCGGCACCTTGGCGTAACCGTAGCCCGGCAGGTCCACCAGCCGGCGTCCGTCCGGCAGCGCGAATACCACCAGTTGCTGGGTCCGGCCCGGCGTTTTGCTGGTGCGCGCGAGCGCGGATTGGCCCGCCAGGGCGTTGAGCGCGCTGGACTTGCCTGCGTTGGATCGCCCGGCGAAGGCGATTTCGGCGTCCGTGTCGGGCGGCAACTGGTCGGGACGGTGCGCGGCCAGCACGAACGCCGCGCCGCGCAGCGGATTGTCGGAGGCAACCGTCGGCATATTGGGCTCGCGTGGTCCTGTGAAGTTTCCTGCGTTCGATCGGCGCTTGCCTTGGGGCGGCGTCGCAACTGAGGTGACGCGTTTGACGCATGTTTGTCGCCGCAGCGATAATCCCGCGGTTCGTGCCGGCCCTTAGCGCCGGTGCTCACGCCTTACGGCAAAGAGAGGATTCTATGGGTTTCCGGCGCTCAGCAGCTGTCCTTGTCATGCTCGCCGGCTCGGCGCCGGTCGCGGTGGCCCTATCGGCGCCGCAGGCCCAGACCGGCTCGAAACCGGCAAGCTCGGCACCCGCCGCAAGCGCACCCGCCAGCGCTTCCAGCGCCACCGCGCCAGCCAGCGCCGAAAGCGCGTCCAAGGCTGCGGAAACCGCACTCACCCAACTCGAGGCCGTGAAGACCCAGCCCGGTGACGCGAAGGCTGGCCAGGCCAAGGCCGCCGCCTGCGGCGCTTGCCATGGCATGGATGGAAATTCCACCGACGCCCAATATCCCAAACTCGCCAACCAGAATGAGCAGTACATCGTCACCCAATTGATGCGCTTCAAGACCGGCGTGCGCCAGAACGCGATCATGCAGGGCATGGCTTCCACGCTTTCGCCGCAGGACATGCACGACATCGGCGCGTACTTCGCCCAGCAGAAGCGCCTGCCGGGCGTTGCCGACGAAAAACTGGCAAACGCCGGCGAAAAAATTTATCGCGAGGGGGATTCCAGCCGCGGCATCCCGGCCTGCATGGCCTGCCACGGCCCGGATGGCACCGGCAATCCGGGCTGGCGCGTGCCGAACGTCGGCGGCCAGCATGCCGACTACGTGCAAACGCAACTGAAGGCGTGGCATGACGGCGCGAGCTGGGGCAGCGACACGCATGCCCAGATCATGCCGGCCATCGCCCAGCACCTGACGGAACAGGATATTTCCGCGGTGTCGAGCTACATCGAAGGCCTGCACGCCGCGCCTGAAGCCAAGGCCACGTCCAAACCCAATGCCATCGATTGAACCCGCTGCGCCTGCGCGCGGTCGAAGTCAGGAAGGGACTGGCAAACTCGCCAGCCGTTTTCCGCAAGCCGGGGACCCGATCATGTTCAAACGCACCGCCGCGACTCTGACGCTGGCCCTGTTGCTGGCCGCCGTTGCCGGTTCTGCCTTCGCGCAGACGCCGCAGCAATGGACCGAGGGCAAGCAGTATTTCGCGATCCAGAATCCGCAGCCCACCGGCCAACCCGACAAGGTGGTGGTGACCGAAGTGTTCTCGTTCGGTTGCCCGGCCTGCAACCAGTTCGAGCCCTACGTCGACAAGCTGCGCGCCGAATTGCCCGCGGGTACGGTGCTGCAATTCGTGCCGGCAAGCTGGCACCCGAATGAAGACTGGCCCGTGTTCCAGCGCGCCTACTTCACCGCCAAGGCGTTGGGGCTGGACGACAAGGCCTCGCACGATGCGATGTTCAAGGCCATCTGGGGGCCGAACGGTCCGCTCGCCACCTACGATCCGGCCACGCAACGCCCCAAGGCCGAAACCAACCTGCCCAAGATCGAGGACGTCGCGAAGTTCTACGGCCAATTCGGCGCCAAGCCTGACGAATTCGTCGCGACCGCCAATTCGTTCGCGATCAACCTGGAAATGAAGCGCGCCGACCAGCAGGTCATGGCTTGGGGCGCGGACAGCACACCGACCATCGTGATCGACGGCAAGTGGCGCCTGACGCCGAGCTCGGCACAAGGTGCGCAGCAAGCCGTGGATCTGACGCTTTATCTCGTCAACAGGGAATTGGCGGCGAAGAAGGCCAAGTGACATGAGCACCACCCGCATGATCCGTGGTGTCCTGCTCGCTTGCGGCCTCCTGCTGACCGCCGCGTGCTCGGCGCACAACGACAACAGCACGGCCACGAGTGCCGCGGTGGCCTCCGCGGCGGCAAGTGCCGCCGCCGAAACCCGCGCGCCCGCGCCCGCGACTTCAACACACTTCACCGAAGGCAAGGAATACGTCGTCCTGAAGCCATCGGCCGGACAGGCCGCGCCAACCGGCCCGATCGAAGTGGTCGAGGTGTTTTCCTACGGCTGCCCGCACTGTGCTGAATTCGCGCCGTACATGGACAAGCTGCGCGCCCAACTGCCCAAGGGCGTCGAGGTGCGCTACATGCCGGCCGTCTTCAGCCCGGCATGGGCGCCGTACGCGCAGGCGTTCTATGCCGCGAAGGAGCTTGGCGCGCTGGAGCAGACCCACGACGCGATGTTCCAGGCGATGCTGGAGCACTACCCGCTGAATTCGTTGCAGGACATGGCGACCTGGTACGGCCGCCACGGCGTGGACCCGCAGAAATTCATGGCCGCGGCCACCGGCGCCGAAACCATGCAACAGATGACTGCCGACCAGCACACCGAGATGGGTTGGGGCATCGATGCCACGCCGACGCTGGTGGTGGGGCGTCGCGCCAGCGACGCCAAGGATGCACCGTTCGTCGCGCTGATGCGCAGCGCCGAAATCGGCAGCTACGCGCAACTGCAGCAACTCGGCCTGTGGATGGCGCAGCACGCGGACAAATCCTGAGACGCGCGTCGCACCCCCACGCCGCCAGCGGATGCTGGCGTGCGCGACATGCCGACAAAATGTTAGTCTGATCCGGTCATGAAATCCGAGCCCGCCCCTGCGCCGGCCGACAACGTCCTGCGCATCCTGAGTTGCAACATCCTCGCCGGCGCGAGCGTGAAGCGTTACCGCGAGTACTTCACCCGTAGCTGGGGTGCGGTGCTGCCCGGCAGATACAAGCTGGGCAACCTCGACACCCTCGCGCGTTCGATCGCGGATTTCGACGTGATCGGTTTGCAGGAAGCCGACGCCGGCAGCATCCGTTCGGGCTTCCTCAACCAGACGCGTTATCTCGCCGAAACGTCCGGGCTGCCGTACTGGAGCCATCAGCCGAACCGCAAGCTGTCCAATGTCTCGCATACGGCAAACGGTTTGATCAGCCGCGCGCAGCCGGTCGAGGTGCTCGATTATCCGCTGCCAGGCCGACTTGGCGGGCGCGGCGTGCTGCTGGCGCGCTATGGCGCGGGCCGCGAAGCGTTGACGGTGGCGATCGCACACCTCTCGCTGGGCGTGCAGTCGCGCCAGCGCCAAGTCGACTTCATCGCCGACCTGCTGCACGACCGGCCTTACGCCGTGCTGATGGGCGACCTGAATTGTCCGCCCGACTGCCCCGAGCTGCGCAGCCTGTTCGCGCACACGTCACTGGCACCACCGGCCCATCCGCAACCCACCTTCCCGAGTTGGCACCCGCAGCGCGCGATCGACCACATCCTGGTCACCTCGCAACTCGCGGTCGACCGGATGTGGACCCTGCCCGCCGCGTTCTCCGATCACCTGCCGCTGGCCGCGGAGATTCGCGTGCCTGCCGCGGCCTTGCAAGCCGCCGCTGCTTGATCCGGCTGTCGGGCAACTGAACGGCCCGGCCGCGCGTCAACCGGCCGCAGCGCCCTTGCGTTTCCTTTTCCTGCGCGCCGCACCCCATCCAAGCAGAGGAAACCATCATGCAACGCACCCTCGTACTGGCCGCGGCCATTGCCGTCTGCATGGGCCTGGCCACGGGCGCCGTCGCGCAAAGCGCCCCGGCACCTTCCACGCCCGCCGCAACCGCGCGCTCCCACAACGCCGCCAGCGAAACCGCCCGCGACGTCGATCAGCAAAGCGCATCGAGCAGGGTCTGCAATGGGGCCAGCTCACGTCAGGCGAAGCGCACATCGACAGGACCGAGCAGCGCGATTTGCGTAACGGCACGCTTTCGGCCGCCGAACGCGCGCAGATCCAGCACCAACAGAACCGCGAGAGCAACGCCATCTACAACCACAACCACGGCGCCCAAACCGGCCATCCGGATTCGCTGAAATCCAGCATGGAGCAGGCCAACGTGCAGCGCAACATCAACCAGGAACGGCGGCTGCACAATGGCGTCAAGAACGGCGCGCTCACCAACCGCGAGCTGTCGCGCGCCGAAGGCGGTGAAGCGCACGCCGATCCCATGGAGTCGCGCCGCGACACGTTGCGCCAGACCGGCCGCGTGCAGCGCACCGACAACCGGGACAGCCGTCGCATCCATCGCGCCAAGCACAACGTGCGCGCGCGGCATTGAGTCCAGCGACAAGCATCACCGCGAAGGGCCGCGCAAGCGGTCTTTCGTTCGTGCGTTGGGAGTGTTGCGCGCATCTCGGGCCTTGACTAAAGCGAACTACAAACACCGTTCCGGCCCGGGGATGCGAATAGTGCAGGAGGGCACTTTTGCGACAACGGGTTAGAATCGCTCGCATGCAAAGGATCGTATCGAGGAACACGTGGTGGCATGCGTGGGCGCGCCGGTTTGTCGTTCTGGTGCTGCCGATGGTCGCTGCCGCGGGCACGGCGCAGGCACCGGCGCCCTTGCCTGCGCTGCAGCAGCAACGCGACGCGTTCCGCGCCGCCTACGCCGCCGCACGGAATGGACAGGATTGGCGCGCGCTCGCGCGAGGGCTGCAGGATTATCCGCTGTATCCGTACCTCGAAGCCGCGGCGCTCCAGCACGACATCAAGACCGCGACGCCGGTCGAGATCGACGCTTACCTGCAGCGCTACCCGGACATGATTCCCGCGGGCGACCTGCGCGGCGCGGAGTTGCGCTGGTCCGCGCAACAGAAGGATTGGGCGACCTTCCGGCGTTTCTACCAAGCGGGCCTCGGCGACACCTTCACCTGCGATGCGCTGCAGGCGAACCTCGCCGACGGCAAGCACCTCGATTTCGATCGCGACCTGGCACAACTGTGGCAACAGACGCGCCTGCCTTCCGCGTGCACGCCGGTGTTGCAAGCCGCCGCGGCGCAGGGACTGCTGACGCCGCAGCGCGTGTGGGATCGCATCGAACGCGCGGCCGATGCCGGCAATGCCTCGACCATCGACCAAGCCGCGGGTTGGCTGCCGGACAACGAAGGGGCGGTGGCGATGCGGATTGCCGATGCGCTGCGTTCGCCCGCGACGCTGCTCAAGAACGCTTCCACCTTCACTGATACCGAGCACGATCGCGAAGCCGTGGCGCGTGCGTTGACGCGCATGGCACGCCGCGACAGTGCACAGGCGCAAACGTACTGGGAATCACTGTCCAAGCGCTTCGCGTTCGATCCGGGCCAACGCGACCGCATCCTCGCGGCGCTGGCGCTGTACAACGCGGTGGATTTCGGACCCGACGCGATCACGCGGCTCGCCGCGCTGCCGGCTGCGGCACAAACCGACGCGACGCGCGGGTGGCGCGTGCGCGCCGCGGTGGCCCAGGGCGACTGGAAAGCCGCCGAGACGGCCATCCAGGCGCTGACCCCGGAGGAAATGCAGCGCGACGAGTGGCGCTACTGGCGGGCGCGCGTCGCGCAGAAGCTGGGCAAGAACACCACTGCGCTCGACGATTACACGGCGCTCGCGCAGCAGGCGACCTTCTATGGATTCCTCGCCGCTGACCAGGCCGATCTGCCGTACTCGATCTGCCCCGCCACGCTCACCGCCGACCCCGCGATGGATCGCCAGCTCGAAACGGTACCGGGCCTCGCACGTGCGTTCGAATTCTTCGCCCTGGACATGCTCAAACCCGCGCGGCGCGAATGGAACGTGGCGTTCGCGAACCTGGCGCCCGACCAGCAGCAACAGGCCGCGGCGCTGGCGTCCGCCAAGGGCTGGTACGACCGCGCGGTGTTTGCGTTCGGCAAGTCGGGCGACCTGCACTATTACGCCTTGCGCTTTCCGTTGGGCGACCAGCAGCGCGTGGTCGAATCCGCCAAACGCGCAGGCATCGACCCGACTTGGGCCTTCGCGATCATCCGCGCGGAAACCGCGTGGCAGACCGATGCGCAATCGGGCGCCGGCGCGCGCGGCCTGATGCAGTTGCTGCCCGGCACCGCGCAATTGGTCGCGCGCCGCAGCGGCCTGCCCTATGACGGGGCGACGAGCCTGTACGATCCGGCGATCAACATCCCGCTGGGGACGCAGTACCTCGCGAACCTCGCGACACGTTTCAACGGCAGTCCTTGGCTGGCGTCGGCCGCGTACAACGCCGGCCCCGGCAATGCGCAACGCTGGATGGACTCGCGCGGCAACCTCGATCCGGAGCGCTTCATCCTCACGATTCCATTCAATGAAACGCGCGATTACGTGACGCGCGTGATGTCGTTCGCGACGATCTACGGCTGGCGCCTCAACGGTGATCCGGCGCCGGTCTCTTCGCGGCTGCCTGCGATTGGCGTCCCGTACGATCCGCCGGCCGATCCGGTGCGCAAGCAGGTCGTCTGCCGGGCACCGGCACCCGCATCGACAACGCCGGTGGTTCCCGGCGCCGCACCGGTTTCCCCCGCGTCCGCAGCGAGTGTGTCCCCATGACTTCCAAACGCTACGCCGTCCTTGGCGGCACCGGCTTCATCGGCGGCCACCTGCTGGCGGCGCTGGCCGACACCGGCTGCAAAGTTACGGTGCTCAGCCGCAATCGCGAACAGCGGCGTGCGGTGAGCGTGCTGCCGTACGTGCGCACCGTCAGCACCGACGTCTACGATCGTGCATCGCTGGAAAAACATCTGGCCGGCCACGATGCGGTCATCAACCTGGTCGGCATCCTCAATGAAACCGGCGACGCAACCTTCACCCACGCGCACGTGGACCTCACCGCGACGTTGATTGCGGCTTGCCGACAGGTCGGGATTCGCCGCATCCACCAGATGAGTTCGCTGAACGCGGGCGAGCGCGCCTCGAAATACCTGAAGACCCGCGGCGAGGCCGAAGCGCAGGTGCGCAATTCCGGGATGGACTGGACGATCTACCGGCCCAGCGTGGTGTACGGCCCAGGCGATGGCCTGGTGTTCCGTTTTCTGAAATTGCTGCAGATGAGTCTGGTGCTGCCGTTGGCGCAACCGCATGCGAAGTTCGCCCCGGCGTATGTCGGCGATGTTGCCCAGGCGATCAAGCGTTGCCTCGCCGACCGCAGCCGCATCGGCAAGATCTTCGAATTGTACGGACCCGACACCCTGGAACTCGTGGAGATCGTGCGCATGGTTGCCAACACCGCCGGGCTGCGCCGCGTCGTGTTGCCATTGCCGACCGCACTCGGCCATCTGCAGGCGATCGCCGCCGAATTGATCCCCGGCAAACCTTTTTCCCGCGACAACTTCAATTCGCTGACGCTGGATTCGGTGGGTACCCGCGATGGTTTCGCCGATCTCGGCATCGTGCCGCGCCGGTTCGCGGCAATGCTGCCGGTGGCGCTGGGCGCCTATTCGCGCGAACGCCGTTTCGAACGGGCGCGCCTGACACAAGGCTGACACGATGCCGAAGCGCGATCACCGCGTGTACCTGGTCGGCGGCGCGGTACGCGACGAACTGCTCGGGCGCGCGCATGGCGATCGCGACTACGTGGTGGTGGGCGCGACGCCCGATGACCTGCTGGCCGAAGGCTATCGGCCGGTCGGCAAGGACTTCCCAGTGTTCCTGCACCCCGACACCGGCGAGGAATACGCGCTGGCGCGCACCGAACGCAAGACCGGACCGGGCTACCACGGCTTCGCCTTCCACGCGGCGCCCGACGTGACGCTGGATGAGGATCTCGCGCGCCGCGACCTCACCATCAATGCGATGGCCCGCGACGAGGCCGGCACGCTGGTCGATCCGTACCGTGGCGCGGACGATCTCCGCGAAAAGATATTGCGGCACGTCTCGTCGGCCTTCGCGGAAGATCCCGTGCGCATCCTGCGGGTCGCGCGTTTTCTCGCGCGTTACGCGCCACTCGGTTTTCGAATCGCCGATGAAACGATGGCGCTGATGCGCGCGATGGTGGAGGCCGGCGAAGCCGCGCACCTGGTGCCCGAGCGGGTGTGGGCGGAAACCCGCAAGGCGCTGACCGAGCCCCAACCGTCCGAGTTCCTGCGCACGCTGCGCGGATGCGGCGCGCTGGCGGTGTTGTTCCCGGAAATCGAAGCGCTGTACGGCGTGCCACAGTCCCCGCAGCATCATCCGGAAGTCGATTGCGGTGTGCACCTGGAACTGGTGCTCGACCAGTGTGCGCAGCTCGCGCCGGGCGACGATCTCGCGGGTTTCTGCGCGCTCACCCACGATCTCGGCAAGGCACTGACGCCGGAAGACGTGCTGCCGCGCCATATCGCGCACGAACATCGCGGCCTGAAACCGCTGGCCTCGCTGTGCGAACGGCTGAAGGTGCCGGCCGAATACGCGCAACTCGCCGCGCTCACCTGTCGCCATCACCTCGACGCGCACCGCGCGCTGGAACTGAAGCCGGCCACCGTGCTGATGCTGCTGGAAGCCTTCGATGCCTTCCGGCGTCCCGAGCGGCTGGAACCGTTCCTGATCACCTGCACCGCCGACAAGCGCGGTCGCCTGCAGCACGAACACGACGCGTATCCGCAGGCCGATTTCCTGCGCGCCGCCCGGGACGCCGCGCGCGCGGTCACGGCGCAACCTTTCCTCGAACAGGGACTGACGGGCACGGCCATTGGAGAGGCGATGCGGCGGGCGCGGATCCACGCGATCGCGGCCCTGCCGCGATCCTGAGCGCAGCCATCAATGACGTGCGTAACGCCGTTTGAGAAACGCGTCGAACGCGCGCAACGATTGCGCGTCGCCGCCGCGCGGACGGCCGGGCCGATCGGCGTCATTCCACGCGTACACGTCGACGTGCAGCCACGGCAACGTGGTCGGCACGAAATGCTGCAGGTACAGAGCGGCGGTAATCGCGCCCGCATGGCGCGAGGCGCCGGTGTTGCAGGTGTCGGCGAACGCCGAAATCAGCATCGTGCGATAGGGTTGCCACAACGGCAACCGCCACACCGGATCGTGCTGGGTGCGCGCGGCGTCGAGCAGCGCGTCGGCCACATCATCGCGATTGGCGAACAGCGCCGGCAAATCTGGCCCGAGCGCCACGCGCGCGGCGCCGGTGAGCGTCGCGAAATCGATCAGCAAATCAGGCTTGTGCTCGACCGCCAACGCCAGCGCGTCGCACAGGATCAGGCGTCCTTCCGCGTCGGTGTTGTCCACTTCCACCGTGATGCCCGCGCGGGTGCGAATCACGTCACCCGGACGCAGCGCATCGCCCGCGACCGCGTTGTCCACGGTCGGGATCACCAGCACCAGCCGCACCGGCAGATTGGACGCCATCACCAGGTGCGCCAGCGACAGCGCGTGCGCGGCGCCGCCCATGTCCTTTTTCATCCAGCGCATGCCGTCGGCGGTCTTGAGATTCAATCCGCCGGTGTCGAAGCACACACCCTTGCCGACCAGCGCCAGCACCGGATGTCCGGGATTGCCCCATGTCAGCTCGATCACGCGCGGCGCGCGCGGACTGGCGCGTCCGACCGCGTGCACGGTCGGGAAACCGGCTTTCAGCAAACCGTCGCCGCTCCACTCGCGGCATTTCGCGCCGAAGCGATCGGCGACTTCGCGGACCGCGGCGCATACGTCGGCCGGGCCCATGTCCTGCGCGGGCGTGTTGATCAGATCGCGTATCCGTACGACGGCTGCCAGCGTCGGCGCAACTTCGTCCAGCACCGCGCGCGGCAGCAGCAGCCGTGCGGGCTCGGCGTGCGGCTCGCGATAGCGCGCGAAACGATAGCAGCCCAGCGCCCAACCCAGTGCGGCATCGTGTGCGGACAACGCATCGCCGTCAAGGCGGTAATCGCCCGCGGGCAGGTGATACGGGAAAGCGCCCAGTGCAAACGGCGGCAAGGTCGCGTCGATGCCGCACATCACACGTGCGGTGCTGCCCTGCGCACCGGGCAGCAGACAGAATGCACCCGGCTGTCCCGAAAAACCGTTGGCCTCGGCCCAGCGCCGCTGGCGCGCACCGAGGGTCTTCGCGTAACTTGGCCAACCAGCACGCGTGACCGGCGTCAGCGGTAGCGCCTTGCGGCCGCGGCGGTCGGCGCTCAGGCCGAGCACGCGGCGCGCCTCCGCAAGCGGCCGGATCGCATCATGCGGAAACCCGGATCAGCACGCCGTCGCACTCGCCTTGCAACCCGCGGTACCCGCGCTCGCGTGCGAAGGCGCAAGCCTCAACGCCTGCCCGACCTTCAGCATGTCGCCGTGCAGGTCGTTCCACTTGCGCAGGTCCTCGACGCTGACCGAATGAGCGCGCGCGATCTTGGAAAGCGTGTCGCCGCTCACCACCGTGTAATCAGCAGATGAAGAGGATGTGCTCGACGGGCCCGGCGTCGCGGTGGGCGAAGGATCGACGCCCGCAGCCTCGCTCAGTGCCACGCGTTTTTCGTCGGCCTTGGCGACCTGCTCCGTCGCAACCTGTTGCATGCGCATCTGGTGGGACAGATCCGGATACTCCCGGGCGATGCGCGCGAACTCGTTGCCCGGCGCGTATTCCGGCGGCAGGCCTTCGGCGACCATGCGCGCGCCAAGGGTATTGATGTGGTCGATCTCGGTCCTGGCGTTCAGCACGGTCGCCTGCGGATACGGCAGCAGGTCGTGGCTGCGCAGAATGTCGTCCACATGGCTGCCGCCGAGGAAGGTCATGAACTTCTGGATCGCGGCGGCCTTGGGACTGTCGGCCTTGTAGGCCAGGTAGATCTTGAGCGGCAACGGGTAGGTCGCGTTTTCCAGCGTGGCGATGCTCGGCATCACGCCTTCGATCGGGATGATCTTGATGCCCTTCTGGCGACGCGCGTGCACCAGCGTCGACAGCGCCAGCGCCTTGCCATCCAGTGACACCTCCTGCTGCAGCGAGTCGATGTTGATGAAGAGGCGCGGCACCGCGACCGGGTTGTCGCCATTGCCGAACATCAGCCTGCGGAAACTGAACTGCACGCCATCCAGCGGCGAAGCCACGCCGTCCAGGTCGATCTTCTCGTCGGAGCCGCCGACCTGCGACCAGTTGGTGACCTTGCCATAGTAGATGTCGTGCACCTGCTTCAAGGTGAGGTTGTTCACCGGGTTGGAAACGTTGGTGATCATCACCAGCGCGTCCCACGCCACCGGCGTGAACACCAGCCCGGCCTCCTGGGTGCGCTTGGGATACGCTGGCCGCGCGCTCGCGGCGATGTCGACGGTGCCGGCCAGCGCCTGGTCGATGCCATCGATGGTGTTGAAGGGCGTGATTTCCAGATGGCCGTCGCCGGTATTGGCGAACGCATCCGCCACGGCGCTGACCAATCCCTCGGTACTGACTTGATCGCCGCGCACCACCAGGGCGGGGCCGGAGGACTTGTGGTGACGGGATTCGGAGTGACGGCTGGAGTGTTTGGCGGGCGCCGCGCTCGCGGCGAGGGCGAAGACGAGCGAGAACGAAGCGGCGAGCAGGCTCAACGAACGTGCGGACATGAACAGGGTACCGAGTGACGATGCGAGGGAAAGGACCCCGGCGATTATGGCGGAATCGATCGCGCTTGCGACAGCGCCGTTCAGTTTTGCAGGCGACATTTCGCCGACGTCGCTCACGTTTCCGGCAGCCGCTTCGTGTCGTGCGGAGCGGCTGTTGCGAAAAGTCAGGCGAGGGATGGCCGTTCTGACGCTCCATGGCCAGGCACCGCTCGGTGGCCGGAGCGCCGCGGGCAAGCAGCGATCATGGACCGCATCACATCTGTATCTGGACCAATTGTCCATCGCGCACCAGCGACAGCAGCAGCGTGCGTGGATGCAGCGCAAACACGCGGCGCAGTTGCGTGAGGTCGGGCGTCGCGACGTTGTTGACGCCGACCATGATGTCGCCGCTGGCCAGTCCGTTGCGCGCGGCACGACTGCCGGGCGTGACGCTCGCGACGGTCACGCCTTCGATGCCATTGCCGGATGGCGCGTCGGTGAAACTGGCACCGGCGAGCCGCGGATCCAGCGCCGCGCCCGCGGCCTGGTTGCTGGCCGCGGTCAACTTCGCGTCGATCGTGAGTTGTTTGCCGCTGCGATCGATGCCGAGCGCGAGCGTGCTGCCCACGGTCGCCAGCCCTTGCGCGTTGCGCAGGTCTTGCGCGTCGGTAACGGGCTTGCCATTGACGCTGGTAACCAGATCGCCCGGCTTCACGCCCACCTTCGCGGCCGGCGAATCGGGCAACACGTTGGTAATCAGCGCACCGCTGGACGCCTTGATGCCGAGCGCCGCGGCCACGCGGGGCGACAAGTCCTGCGCGTCCACGCCCAAGCTGCCGCGCTCCACCTTGCCGTGCGCGATCAGTTGCTTCATCACTTCGGCGGCGAGGTCGGAGGGAATCGCGAAACCCAATCCCGCGCTGGCGCCCGAGGGCGAATAGATCATCGAATTGATGCCGACCAGTTCGCCGGCGAGATTTACCAGCGCGCCGCCGGAATTGCCGGGATTGATCGATGCATCGGTCTGGATGTAATTCTGCACGCCGTTCTGGCGCAGGTCCTGGCGCTGCAGACCCGAGACGATGCCGGACGTCGCCGACTGACCCAGGCCGAACGGGTCGCCGATCGCCACCACGAAGTCGCCCACCCGCAGCTTCGAGGAGTCGGCCATCGGCAGCGCGACCAAGTTCGGCGCACGGATCTGGATCACCGCGAGGTCGGTGGTCGAATCGACGCCGATCACCTTGGCCTTGTACGACTTGCCGTCGGTGAGCGTGACCTTGATGTCGTCGGCGCCCGCGATCACATGGTTGTTGGTCAGGACGTAGCCGTCCTTCGCGTTCACGATCACGCCCGAGCCGAGCGATTGCTGCACCAGTTCGCGCGAGGGCGGCTCGGCCGGCAGCCCGAAGAACTGGCGCATGATCGGATCGCTGAAGAACGGGTTTACCGCGACCCGACGGTGGCTGGTCGAGGAAATGTTCACCACCGCGGGCGACACCTTGGCCAGCATCGGTGCCAGCGATGGCAGCGCCTGGCCGCTCACCGCGACCGGCAGCGTGCCCGCCGCGACGGGCAGCGCGCAGGCCAGCGCCAGTGCGAGGGCGGCGATCAGGAACGACGGACAGCGGGTGCGCGTGGCGGACGACATGGCGGCTCCTTCGGTGGTCGAGCCTGCCCATTATCGGACAAGCAGCGGATGCGATGCCTTGGGCTTTTCCGCGCCGCGATACACCCCACGCCTGAACCTCAAAATTTTTCGTGTTCGCCCCTTTACAGGCCCTGTCGGTCAGCGTAGGGTTGACTCCCGCTCGTGATCACAACATCTTGTGTCTTGGGCTGCCGATCGGCCCAATAGTTTGGCTTCAAGACGGCATCGGGCGGGGGGACAAGCAAATGGTGATCGAATGGTTGGGCGGGGCGTTGGCAAGCATCGAAACCGGTGCGGCACCGCCTTCTCGATGAAATCGGACCCTTGAACGCGGCGCCAGACGGCGCGGCGGCAGGGGATAGTCGTCGGCATCCGGGCATCCAACAAGAACCCGGAAGACACGGAGGCAAATGACAAGATGGGTACGGCGCGGGCACAACAGATAGCGCGGGCGGTCACGGAGGTTCCCCTGCAACCGGCATCCCTGGACATCTGGGACAAGAAATACCGCCTGAAGACCAAGCAGGGCGAACCGGTCGATGCAACCGTGGACGACACCTGGTCGCGGGTTGCGCGCGCGCTGGCCGATGTCGAGACCACGCCGGAGTTGCGCGAGCGCTGGCACGAACGCTTCCTGTGGGCGCTGCGCCACGGCGCGATCCCCGCGGGGCGCATCACCTCCAACGCGGGCGCGCGCGAACACAAGCCGGCCACGTCCACGATCAATTGCACCGTGTCAGGCACCATCACCGATTCGATGGACGACATCCTCGAAAAGGTCCATGAAGCCGGGCTGACCCTGAAAGCCGGTTGCGGCATCGGCTACGAGTTCTCGACGCTGCGCCCGCGCAACGCGTATGTCTCCGGCGCCGGCGCATACACGTCGGGGCCGCTGTCGTTCATGGACATCTACGACAAGATGTGCTTCACGGTGTCCTCGGCCGGTGGCCGGCGCGGCGCGCAGATGGGCACGTTCGACGTCGCGCATCCCGATGTCAAGGAATTCATCCGCGCCAAGCGCGAGGACGGGCGACTGCGCCAGTTCAACCTGTCGCTTCTCATCACCGACGGCTTCATGCAGGCGGTGGAATCGGACGCCGACTGGCCGCTGGTGTTCCCGGTGCACGTCAAGGAGAAGGACGAGGTCGATCTCACCAACACGGCGAGGGTCGTGTGGCGCGAATGGCCCAGCCACGACAACTACATCGTCCGCGAGGACGGCCTGGTGGCCTGCAAGATCTACGGGCACCTGCGCGCGCGGCACCTGTGGGACATGATCATGGTTTCGACGTACGACTACGCCGAGCCGGGTTTCATCCTGATCGACCGCGTCAACGAGATGAACAACAACTGGTGGTGCGAGCAGATCCGCGCGACCAATCCGTGCGTGACCGCGGATACCCGCCTTGCCACGCAATATGGGATGGTTCCTATCGGCGAGCTGTATGCCGCAGTCAAACCGCTGTCGGTGTCGGTCGACCGCCGTTCGCTGGAACTGGACGGTCGCGGCGTGGAAACGCGCACCGCCAAACCGGCCTTCATGACTGCGTCGCGGGCTCCGGTCTACCGGCTACGCACCGAAGACGGCTACGAGATTAAGGCCACCGAGTGGCACGAATTCTATGTCGAGCGGGGCAAGATCAAGCTGCGCGACCTGAACGTTGGCGACCGCATCCTGGTGCAATCGGGCAAGGGCCAGTTCGGCCCGCAAGGCAGCGAAGACCTGGGCTTGCTGCTCGGACTCATCACCGGCGATGGTCATTTCACGAATCGCGGCAAGGAGCAACAGGCCGCCGTGGTGACGCTGTGGGGCGAGGATCGCGCCCTCGCCGATCGCGTCGCCTTGTACGTCAATTCGCTCATCGCACACACGGCTCGTGCCGGAGGTCGGCACGACTATCGAGTTTCCCCGGTGGCCGTCCCCGAGCGTCAACAAGTATTCATTCGCTCCGTGCTGCTGGCACGCCTACTGGAGCATTACGGATTCACGGCCGCGACCAAATTGCGCGTGCCTGAAGTGATCTGGCGCGGGTCGGAGGCTTGTGTCAAAGGCTATCTGCGCGCCCTATTCCAGTGCGGCGGCACCGTGAATATCTCCAGCGCGAGCCAGAGCTGCTCGATCCGCCTGGCCTCCAGTGAAAGGAGCCTGCTGAAGGACGTCCAGATGCTGCTGGCCAATTTCGGCGTGTTCTGTCGAATCCGCAAGCGGCGCGACGCACGCGCCATGAGCCTGCCCGACGGACACGGCGGCAGCCGCGAATATGCATGGCTTGCCCAACACGAACTGATCATCGACGGAGAGTCGCGCGAACAGTTCATGGAGGAAGTCGGGTTCCTGCTGCCTGGCAAAAACGACCGCTACCGAGCTTGGAAGGCCGACAAGGTCCTGCGCAAGCACCAACGATTCACCTCGCGCATCGAGAGCATCGAATACGTGGGCGAAGAAGCAGTTTTCGATACCACCCAGCCGGATCACAATGCGGTGATTTTCAACGGCTTGGTGACGGGGCAATGCGGCGAACAACCGTTGCCGCCGTACGGTTCCTGCCTGCTCGGCTCGGTAAACCTGACGCGTTTCGTACGCGATCCGTTCGGCCCCAAGGCGCACTTCGACATGGATGAGTATCGAGAGGTGGTGAAGGTCTTCACCCGGATGCTCGACAACGTGGTCGAGGTGAACGGCTTGCCGCTGGCCAAGCAGCGCGACGAGATCGTGTCCAAGCGCCGACACGGCATGGGTTTCCTCGGCTTGGGTTCCACGCTGGCGATGCTGAAGCTGCGCTACGGCTCGGACGAGGCGGTGACGTTCACCGAAGACGTCTCGCGCGAGATGGCGCTGGCGGGCTGGGAAGTGGCGCTGGAACTTGCCAAGGAAAAAGGTCCCGCGCCGATCCTGACCCAGGACTACACCGTCACCGGCGACATGCTGCGCAAGCGCCCGGAGATGGCGCATGACGGTTACAAGGTGGGCGACTCGATTCCCGGCCGCGTGCTGCACGCGAAGTATTCGCGCTACATGCAGCGGGTCGCGGAAGTCGCGCCGGAACTGGTCGATGCGCTCGCCGAAACCGGCGCGCGCTTCACCCACCACACGTCCATCGCCCCCACCGGCACGATTTCGCTGTCGCTGGCCAACAATGCGTCCAACGGCATCGAGCCTTCGTTCGCCCACAGCTATTCGCGCAATGTGATCCGGCCCGGCCGCAAGACCAAGGAAAAGATCGAGGTGATGAGCTATGAACTGCTCGCCTACCGCGCGCTGATCAACGCCGACGCCAAGCCGGGTTCCGACGAGCCCAACGAAAAGTTGCCGGACTACTTCACGGCGGCCGACGACATCAGTCCAGTGCAGCACGTGGACATGCAGGCCGCCGCGCAGAAATGGGTGGATTCCTCGATCTCCAAGACCGCCAACGTGCCCACCGATTATCCCTACGAAGACTTCAAGGACATCTACTTCCACGCCTACAAGAAGGGCCTGAAGGGCTGCACCACCTTCCGCTTCAACCCGGCCGCCTTCCAGGGTGTGTTGGTAAAGGATGCCGATCTTGCCAACACCACCTACCGCTTCGAGCTCGAAGACGGCAGCGTGGTCGAGGTGAAGGGCAACGAGGAAGTCGAGTACGACGGCGAGATGCACACCGCTGCCAACCTTTTCGATGCCTTGAAAGAGGGTTACTACGGGAAGTTTTGAACAGGGTGCTCGACGCGCTGCATTCGGAGATGCTGTTGTGAAAAGTCAGGGCAGGAAGCCCGTTCTGATCTCCCATGACCGGAATCCGCGCCGGGAAACGAAGTTTGTGCAGATGCAGCGATCAGGGAGGATCGCAGAGGTCATACAACGAATGCGCGCAAGCGCTTTCGTTGTGTGAGAATGCGTCCACGGCGACGCGCGTCGCCGTTTGAAGTTGCAAACCAGTGGTCCACTGTCAACGATCCATCCGGAGGAGCATCCGATGAGCAACGAAACCACGTTCCCGTGGAGCATCACCGAAGAACCCGCGGCGCCTGTCGCGCCTGCCCCGGCCGCACCCGCTGCCAAGAAACCGGCTGCGAAGAAAGCCGCCAAGAAACCGGCGGCGAAGAAGGCTGCCAAGAAGGCCGCAAAGAAGCCGGCCAAGAAAGCCGCAAAGAAGGCTGCGAAGAAAGCCGCAAAGAAGGGCGGCGCCAGGAAGGCTGCCAAGAAAGGTGCACGCAAGGCTGCCAAGAAGGGCACACGCAGGGCCGCCAAGAAAGGCGCGCGCAAGGCCGTGAAGAAGGGTGGCGCCAGGAAAGCCGCCAAGAAGACCACTAAGAAGGCAGCCAAGAAGGGTGGCGCAAAGAAGGCTGCCAAGAAAGGCGCGCGTCGCAAGAAAAAGTAATCACGCTGCAACTCAGGCGCCGGCCCTCGCCGGGCCGGCGTCGTTTTTTGAAACACGGAACGCCCGGGCAACCCGTCAAACCGCCTCCGTTCCTGACCGCTCATTCTCCCGCCACTGCGCACGCGGCGACGCCTGCGAACGGCGGCCCGAAGAGTGGGCACCATGGATGGCGCGAGTAACCGTCACGACGCAACAAGCTCAAGAATTCACCGCAGGAACGCACGCCATGACCGTACGCATCAACAAGAAGATCAAGGGCTACCAGGTGCTCGGCAACGAGGCCAAGGCCACGCCGGAAACGCGCATGGAAACCGCGCAGGCCGAGGCGCCCGCCGCACCCGGATTCAAGGTCATCCAGATGCACGAGAAGCTCGAGCGTCCGGAAATCCTGGACGGGGCGACCTACAAGATCAAATCGCCGCTGTTCGAGCACGCGCTGTACGTCACGATCAACGACATCGTGCTGAACAAGGGCACAGAATTCGAGATGCACCGCCCCTTCGAGATCTTCATCAACTCGAAGAACATGGATCATTTCCAGTGGATCGTGGCGCTCACCCGCGTCATGTCCGCCGTGTTCCGCAAAGGCGGGGACGTCACCTTCCTCGTGGAGGAATTGAAGGCCGTATTCGACCCGCGCGGCGGTTACTTCAAGGCCGGTGGCGTGTACATGCCGTCCATCGTGGCCGAGCTCGGCAACATCATCGAGACACACCTGACCGCGATCGGCCTGCTGAAAGGCGCCGAACTCTCCGACGCACAAAAGCAACTGATCGCCGAGAAGCGCGCCGCCTACGAGCGCAAGAGCGCAAAAAAAAACCCTGAAATAAGCACCGCCGGTGAAATGGGCAGCGCGATGGTCGGCGAAGACACCGGCGAATACGCCGTGCCCCCGGCACGGGCCAAGCCATCGTCCGATGAATCCGCCGGCGCCTTCCCCCCCGGCGCGATGCTGTGCGGCAAATGCAACACCCAGGCGCTGGTGCTGCTGGACGGCTGCCAGACTTGCCTCAATTGCGGTTACTCGAAGTGCGGCTAGTCTGATGCCTAAATAAACCGGTGGCTACTGCTGTCCGCTAGCGCATAAGCTTTCGTGTCTAGCGCATAAGCTTTCGCATTTCGCGCATAAGCTTTCGCAAGTTGGTACTGAAGTCACTTGAATGGTCCCGGGAATCCCCGGGGCCATTTTTTGCGCCCGCAGCACTGACGAACGCGTACTTTCGACCCGTTGCTGTCATTGGGCTCGTTTGTCGGAGCGTCCGCTATCCGAAAGCGGGTACGTTTCCTGAATAAGCAAACCGGGCTCCTCCGACACGGGCTGGCATCGTTGGGATCGTCCCGCCGCGCTGCAATGCACCGCTCCGGTTATTGCCAATCCCCGAACTATTCGAGCAGTGCCGGGAATATCGCAAGCGCGTCTTCGATCACCAATGATGCGCTCAAGGGTGGTTTGCCTTACGTGCGCCAAGATCGGGCATACGGATGTGGTTGCCCAGTGCGACACCCCGAATTTCACGCTCTGTCCCGTCAGTGAAATGGCAGCCTGGCGCGTTTGCCAAGGATGACGGTCGGCGGTGGAACAGCGTATCGCTGGCATGGCGCGGCCAGTTGGCCGAGTGTGTATTGCATTTGCGTATCAACACAATCTTCCCGCATACAGTCGTTTGTAACGTCACCGGTTGGACGGAACGTTCTTCTCCAGCCAATGCCCCCTGCGGCATCTCTCGGCTATCGATGACCTCCACTTCAAAGGTTGGAGTGCAACCCAAACCCGATCTTGTCGCGGCGTCGATTACCACGGCACCCTCCCGCGATGCGCTGCAACGCACGTCGATGCGCGGCGTTCGCGCTATGTCCGCTGGCGCACAGACCTTCTTGTCCCGACCCCTTACATTGAAACCCGGTCGGGCAAGACGCACTCTCGTCGTGCAGACCGCATGACAAATGCGTTCACAGGGACGATCGTTGGGGCACGGACGCCCCGCCTTGGGAGATGTTTGCATGAAACCCGCACGCCGCGCGCGTTTGCGCAAAGCGCCGGAAGTCCCACGCGTCACGCCGCGTTTTCGCCTCACGGACCCTGGCAACAAGCAGCCCGCACGCATCAGCATGCGCCAAATCGACGCCTGTATCGGTGTTCTGCTCGAAATCGATTGCGTGCACGCGCACGCGGAATCAACACGGTGCGCACGCGCTGGCGACATTTCGTCAGCACTACTGCCTCATGCGATTCAGGCTTGTGCCCTGTCTCGGGTCGCCACCCGGACCGAGCCGGATCACCTTCGTGCACGCTAGCTACTGCGGCACCAGACCCCACGCGCCCGTGTGGCGCGACGGGCGTTGCGGTAAGGCTTCTCTTGCAACCCTTGCTTCCACCGGTGAACGGCGCAGAATCCGTGCAGAAGCGTTGCCTCTGTGTGCGGTATCGTACACGGGACCGGCTGCTCCACGATCATGCCGGCGTGGCGATTTCGGTGAGGTGTTGCCCATGAGTTTCGCACCCGAGCTCCAAGACAACCAATTGTTGGCGGCGCTACCGGCAGAGGATTTGGAGCACCTGCAACCACTGCTGGAGCCAGTGGAACTGGCGCTTGGCGAGGTGCTTTACGAATCAGGCAAACGTCAGGCACATGTCTATTTCCCCACCAGCAGCATCGTGTCGCTGGTGTACGTGATGGAAAACGGTGCTTCGGCCGAGGTCGCCATCGCGGGCCGCGAGGGTCTGGTCGGGGTTTCCCTGTTCATGGGCGGCGACACCACGCCCAGCCGCGCGTTGGTGCAAAGCGCCGGTTCCGGGTTTCGCATCAAGGGTTCGCTGCTGCGCAAGGAGTTTGACCGAGGTATTGCGCTGCGGCAACTGTTGTTGCGCTACACCCAAGCGCTCCTGACGCAAATGGCGCAGACCGCCGTGTGCAACCGCCACCACACGGTGGACCAGCAATTATGCCGTTGGTTGCTGATGAGCATCGATCGGTTGCCGTCCAACAAGTTGGTGATGACCCAGGAGCTGATTGCCAACATGCTGGGCGTGCGCCGCGAAGGTGTGACGGAGGCGGCGGGAAAGCTGCAAAAGGCCGGTGTGATCCTGTACCTGCGTGGTCGCATTGAAGTGATTGACCGGTCCAAGTTGGAGCATATGGTGTGCGAATGCTACGAGGTGGTCCGCGACGAGTACGCCAGGCTGTTGCCGTGGACCGCAACGGCACGCGAGGCGCTGGCCATGGATTCGGGCGCGCGGAGCGGCCTGCGAACGCGTGGGCCCTGAACATTTGTTTCGTTAGCTTGCATCCGACATAGGGATCGCACCCGTCTGCGTGCCGACCGTGGGTTGCCAACGTCATTTGGAGTAACCCGATGTCCTTGCTTCCACGCCGGACCGGCGTAGTCGTCGCGCCGGCCAACTTACCGATCGACAATCGGCTGGTCGCTGCCCTGCCACGCGCCGAGCGTGCACGTCTGCTCGCATCCGGGAAGCTAGTCGAGCTCGTTTTCGCTGAGGTGTTGTACGAGCCCGGCGCGCGCATCCGGCATGTGTACTTCCCGCTCGACGGCTTCATCTCCGATATTGCCGCAGTCGATGGCCGCGCGGCGTTGGAAGTCGGGTTGATTGGTCGCGAAGGCATGTGCGGCATCGCGGTGGCGCTGGGTGTCGACGTATCCGCGAACCGCGCGATGGTGCAGGGAGCGGGATCCGCGCTGCGCATTGGCGTGGTCGCCTTCCGGCGCGAACTGCAACGCAGCCCCGCGTTGCAGCGGCTCCTCGGACGCTATGCATTCGTGCTATTGACACAGCTCGCGCAGACCGCCGGCTGCATTGCTTCGCACGTCGTTGAACAACGGCTGGCGCGCTGGCTGTTGATGTCGCACGATCGAGCCCACGAGGATACCTTCAGCGTTACCCATGCGTTCCTTGCCAGCATGCTTGGTGTGCGCCGTGTCGGTGTCACCCAGGCTGCGGGAACGTTGCAAAGGCAAAGGTTGATCCGCTACGCGCGCGGCAGGGTCCATATCTCGAACCGCCGCGGACTCGAAGCCGCAGCGTGCCGCTGCTACGGTACCGATTGTGATACTTGGCAACGGTTGCTCGGCTGAGGCCAATCCCTCTTGGCACGGGCGATCCCAAGTGGCGCGCGGGCCGGCCGCAGTCGCGTGCACCCCACAGGTTTTCGTTCCCGGGCAGGGAGAATCCGCAACCGTGGCGTGTGGGTAGTCGACGCTCACCCCGCAAGTCCGCGCACATGATCCACGCCGCCAATGTTCGCCTGCGCACAGACACGTCGCCACCGTGACGTCACTCTGAACGTCCAAGGAACCTTTAGCTTTGCATGCGACCCGAGGCCGGGATGGCCGGCGCATTAGGCAGTATGCCGCGCTATCGGTACCGCGCGACACCGGACACATCATGGACCTTCTGACTTTGTACCACTTGCGGGACCACTTGGCTGACGAAAAATTTCGTCTCGAACTTTCCGCGCTGACGGAGGACGATCCAGCACACCAACACCGACTCGAGCAATGGATGCACCGGATCGACATACTCCTCGCGGATGTACGAGGCGAAGTCGTGGCGCAGGAGCTGCCTGGGGCGAGGTCCACCGTCACGGCGCAAGAATTCGAGACGCGCGTGCACGGCGTGCTTAAAGCGTATGCCGCCTTGGATGCCATCCACACCCAAACAGAAGACCAGCTGTGAACCGTGAATCGATTACCGTGCAACGTCTGGTAAGTGCATTGGATGACTCGCGGTCGTTGTATGAGAAAGCAGCCAACAAAGTGGTGGACCCGCGCCTCCTGGACCTCCTGGAATACACCGTCGGCACGCATTGGTTGATTGCTGATGATCTAGCCAAGCACATTGTCGAGACGGGCGGCGAGGTGACGCGCCAAGGTAGCCGTTTCGGACCACTGCGCATTTTCCTCACGGGAAGGTTCGCTCAGATCAGCCTCGACACAGACATGGCCTACGTAAATTTTGCCGCCAAGAGCGAGGCTGGCATTCTGCGCGGTCTCCACGAAGCTACAGGTTCCGTTCGCCATGCTGGCCTGCGCAATTGTCTGCGTATGCACTGCCGCAAGATCGAACGCGTGTCCACGCAGATCCGCCGCCTGCGCGCCATGATGCAACCGCGAGTGGGCCTGCAGGCCGCGCGGGCGTTTCCTAGGCGCGTCACCGCACGGTAATCCCTGCGGCACCGGCGTATGGTCCTCGAACTCAAGAGGACGAATCCAATGAAGCACATTCTTTCCAAACACGCGGTAGGTCTATCGATAATGATGACCACGTCGCCGAAGTCGCGAGCACCTGTGCGGTCGGCGGCGCAGCGTCGGGCAGTACAACGAGGACGAAGATTGCGCAATGTGCAGCGGCGCTCCCTGCAGCAGGGCAGAGAAAGTCGAATTCCGACAAAAACAAACACTCAGACAACAACAAACACCCAGGCAACAGCCAGCGCGCATGCCTTGCCGTTTCGCAAGGCACGGCCGGCGCATCTTCAAATAGTTCGCTGTGTGCGCTACCAGCCGGAGCCGGTGCTTCCGGTCCTGTAGCCTCGCAATCAAGACCGAGCGCTGGGATACGGATAAGTTGCGACGCGGCCACCCGGTCCTGCCAGTGGCATCAAGCGACACTCGCACAGGCAGTTATCTTCCTGTCGTCGCCGTCACGCGGGTATTCAAGCTGTCCGAGACCGCCGGCACAGTGGGCAGCCGCATGCATTACAAAGACAAATCGGACAGATTCACGCTCACACAGTGGCAAGCCCCACAGGAGTTTCATCATGGACAAAAATCGCATGGAAGGTGTCGAACACGGATCCAAGCTCACATTGAAGGAAATAATGGGCATGGCAGCAACTGACGACAAGCGCAAGGGGACCGTGGTCACCCTCCGGAAGACGACCGGCAAGGTGAAGGAAGGGAAAACGGGTCAGACGACCGATGACGTGCTTGACGTTGCGCGCATGGATGATGATCTTGACCACGGAACATGATGGTGCCTTCTTCGACTGCACGCGCTGCCCGTCCTGTATGACAACCCGCTCATTCCGGTACTAAACCGCCTAAAGAGGCCCTGCCGTCTGGCAAACCATACGGCCTTTCTCCGCGTACGGCACGCGCGTTGGGCGAACAGGATCGTTTGCGTCTATAGGCGCCGCCCATTCAAGTGACTGGCGCGCATGGCGATAGCTGAAGCGTCACGCGGATCCTTCGGCGGAGCCCATCCACCACCGCCCACCTCCACTCGGATCGCGCCGCCATTGC
>Ga0207652_10000858_pt1 | contig 28828 bp, 25 predicted proteins | sample KBSC63BmetaG_FD_184334 | JGI IMG/M metagenome (GOLD analysis project Ga0207652, IMG submission 184334) | Corn rhizosphere microbial communities from Kellogg Biological Station, Michigan, USA - KBS C6-3B metaG (SPAdes) (version 2) | ecosystem: Host-associated > Plants > Roots > Rhizosphere ...
CCCGGGCGTCTCCCGCTTCCGCGTCAACACCTTCAAGCAGCGGGGCGCAACCTCGATCGTCTGCCGCGCGATTCCCTTCGACATTCGCTCCGTTGAGGAGCTTGGCCTGCCGCCGGTGGTGACGAAGCTGGCCGAGGAGCAGCGCGGGATCATCCTCGTCACAGGCACCACCGGCTCGGGCAAGAGCACGACCCTGGCGGCGATGATCGACCACATCAACCGCACACGTGACCACCACATCATCACGCTCGAGGACCCGATCGAGTACCTGCACGAAGACAAGCGCTCGATCGTCAACCAGCGCGAAGTCGGTTCCGACACCGAGAGCTTCGCCCGGGCGATGCGGCGCGTGTTGCGCCAGGACCCCGATGTGATCTTGATCGGCGAGATGCGCGACGAGGAGACGGTGCGCACGGCGCTGTCAGCCGCCGAGACCGGCCACCTCGTCCTCTCCACCGTCCATACCCTCGATGCGACCGAGACGATCAACCGCATCGTCGACTTCTTCCCGCCCCACCTGCAGCAGCAGGCGCGGGTGATGCTCGCCTCGACGCTGAAGGGCGCGATCGCCCAGCGCCTGGTCCCTGATATCACCGGCGAAGGCCGCGTTCCTGCCTCTGAGGTGCTGGTCGTCACCGGCCGCGTCCAGGACCTGATCATGAACCCCGAAGAAACCGGCAAGATCACCGAGGTGATCGGAGAGGGCGAGTACTACGGCATGCGCACCTTCGACCAGTCCCTGCTCGGCTACGTGATGGAGGGCAAGGTCTCCGAGCAGACCGCGCTCGACTACGCCTCCAGCCCACACGACTTCAAGCTGATGCTCGCCGCCGGAGGCCAGCGGGCGAGCGGCATCGAGCAGCTCGCCGGCTCCAGTAGCGATTAGTACGGGTGTCCGGGACAGACGGATCGCGGAATCCCACCGCTCAAGCAGACGGCGCTTGGCGCCGATCAAAGCTGCGATGCCCTCGATCTCATTTCTGCGCGGACGTCTTGCATTGCTCATCCGGGACGAGCGGGGAATGGCGCTGCCAGTCGCTCTCTTCGCGATGATCGCCGGCATGGCGCTGGCCAGCGCCGCAGTCGTCTCGACCGTCAATGTGCAGCAGGGCGAGCACCGTGACTCCTCGACCAAGAGTGCGATCGCCGTCGCCGACGCGGGAGCGAACATCGCCCGCCTGCGCATCGATCGCTACGCTGCGGTACTGGCGACGAAACCGTGCCTGCGGCTAGGCGCGGGGGGGATGCTCGAAGGCACGACCGCCGGCACCGACGGCTGGTGTCCAGCCGTCGAAGGAACGGTGGGCGGGGGCAAATACGTCTACCGCGTCAGCCCCGCCGGCTCGACCTGCGGTGAATACAAGCTCTGCGTGGTCGCGACCGGGACGGTGGGGGAAGTCAGCCGCCGGATCGAGGTCGCATACAACGAATCGGCAGTGACCGAAGACATCACGACGGAAACCGAAGGAACGGAAGCCGAAGGAACGGAAACCGAAGGAACAACGGGAACCAGCGGTTCGGTCGGCTTCGAAGGCTTGATCGGGCTGGAAGGGATCGAACTGGGCGGCAATGCCGAGATCCACGTCGGGATCGGGACCAACGGCGATGTCACGGCAGACGGCAACGCGGTCGTCTGCGGCGACATCCGCCACGGCATCGGTAAAACCTGGACCCACACCGGGAATGCCAAACAGTGCGAAAAAAACGTCGTCACAGAAGGCAACAAGACGCTGCCGCCTGTGACCAGCTTCATGCCCAGCAACATCGCCACGGTCAACTCCAACTACCGCCTGTACCAATGCACGACGACTAAGCCGACGAAAGAACCGACCGGCTGCGAATCGGACGCCTACAGCGGCAACAGGAATGCGACGAAACCCTGGAACCCGACCACCCGCGCGATAACGATCGACGCCAACGACACGCTCACGGTCAGCGGCGGCGACTACTGGATCTGCTCGCTGAGCGTGAGTGGAAACGCTCAGCTGATCATGGCCGCCAGTGCCCAGGTCCGCTTCTTCTTCGACACGCCCGAACACTGCGGCCAGGCCTCCGGGACGGCGCAGATCTCGCTCACCGGCAACAGCCGCATCGCCTCGACCAACAAAACCGTGATGCCGGCCTTCTACCTGCTCGGCTCCGCCACGATCCCGACCAGCGTCAGCCTCGGCGGCAATGCCAACACCGAAGACGAATTCGTCGTCTACGGGCCCAATACGACGGTCAACATCCCCGGCAACGCGACCTACAAGGGCGTGATCGCCGGCAAGAAAGTCGCCGTTACCGGCAACGGGCACATCGAAAACTCCTCGAGCTATGAACCGCCCGCCGAGATCCGGTCGGTCACGGAAAGCAAAGCGAGCAGCGAAGGCAAAACTACGACCGGGGACCCGACCACGGAACCGATCACCACGGCGCGTTATTACTCGCCGCAGTTCTACGTCGAATGCACCGGCGTCCCGGCTGCCAGCGCGGCCCCCAACGCTTCCTGCTAGCGCCGTTTCCGGCTACGGGGATTGCTGCCCGGCACTCAAGCTCGGGCCCGATTCTGTCGAGCTAATAGGCAAACGTATGAGGGAGAAGCTCAACGAAAACCCCCTGATGCAGGTCGCGGTGATCGGCGTGCTGCTCGTCGTCGTCGGCGTCTTCCTGATGTCCTCGATGGGAGGAGGCGGCGGCAGCGAAGAAGAAGAAGCCGAATCCGGTGCGACCGCGGCCAGCGTCACCAGCGAAAGCGCTTCCGAAGCGCCGGCCGGGCTCTCCGCCGCACTGGCGATGGTGAGTCAGGCATCGGCAAGCTCCGCCCACCCGCTGCCGCATGACGTGACCGCCGCCTGGGAGGCGAACAAGACGGTCGTGCTGCTCTTTGTCCACGATGGCGGCATCGACGACAGGCTCGTCAGGCAGGCCACCGATGGGCTTGCGTCCCTGCCGCAGGCGGCGACGTTTGTCGTTCCGGCGAGCAAGATCTCGCGATATGCGGCGATTACAGAGGGAGTCGGTGTCAACCGGGTGCCCGCGCTCGTGGTCGTGCGGCCCAAGCACGTTCACCAGACAATCCCCACGGCCTCGGTCAGCTACGGCTTCCAGAGCGGGCAGAGCATCGTCCAGGCAGTGATCGACGCCGGCTACAAGGGCCCCACGCTCGACTACCACCCGTGAGCATGGACTCACGGGAATTCCCCAGCCACCTGCGGCCTGTTCCCGAATCTGGCGATTCGACCGCGCCGGCGCTCGAACCGGAAGCTGGCACCCCGGGCCTGACATCGCCCGTCGCCCGTGGGCGCTCGAGCGGTTTCGTCACCGATGTCCTGGTCGACATCGGCTTCGTTCCTGAAGACCGGGCCCGGCAGGCGATCGAAGAAGCGCGCACGGCGGGCCGCACGCCGGAGCAGCTGCTGCTCGAGCAGGGAGCGATAAGCGCCGATCAACTCTCCCGTGCCGTGGCCGAGCGTTACGGCCTCGACCATATCGACCTGGCCGTCTACCAGGTCGATATGGCGGCGGCCAACCTGATCACGGTCAACACCGCCCGCCGCTACGGCGCCCTACCGGTCGGCTTCGTCGACAAACAGACACTGCTGGTCGCGATGGCCGACCCGACCAACGTGCTCGCGGTCGACGATATCCAGATCGCCACCGGGCTCGACTGCCGCGTCGCCGTCGCTGCCGAGGAGGACATCGACGCGCTGATCGGCCGCCTCAACACCCTGCAGAGCGCCGTCAGCGAGGCAGTCACCGAGGGCGAGGCAGAGGGCGAGGACGAGCTCGCAGAAGTCGCCGACATGGAAGTCAGCGCCGAGGACGCGCCAGTCATCAAGCTTGTCTACAGCATCCTCGGCCAGGCGGTGGGGGAGGGAGCCTCCGACGTGCACTTCGAGCCCGGGGAGGGCGAGATGCGAGTCCGCTTCCGCATTGACGGCGTCCTGCGCGAGGCGGCGCACGTGCCGAAGCGGATGATCAACGCCGTCGTCTCGCGGATCAAGATCATGAGTGATCTCAACATCGCCGAGAAACGCGTGCCCCAGGACGGCCGCGTCGGCATCACCGTCGAGGATCGCCGAGTCGACCTGCGTATCACCACGCTGCCGACGCAGCGGGGGGAGGGGGCGACGATCCGCATCCTCGACAAAGACAACGCCCAGCGCTCGCTCGACGAGCTCGGCATGGACGGCACGGGCAGAGAGCGCTTTGCGGAGGCCTTTCGCCAGGCCTACGGCGCAGTCCTGGTCACCGGGCCGACCGGTTCGGGGAAGTCGACGACCCTCTACGCCGCGCTGCAGGAGATCAACGACGTCGAGAAGAACATCATCACGATCGAGGACCCGGTCGAGTACCGGCTCGACGGGATCAATCAGATCAACGTCAACCGCAAGGCGGGACTCGACTTCGCCACCGGGCTGCGCTCGATGCTGCGTGCCGATCCAGACGTCGTCATGGTCGGTGAGATCCGCGACGGCGAGACCGCGCGGATCGCGATCGAGGCGGCGCTGACCGGTCACATGATGCTGACCACGCTGCACACCAACGATGCCCCCGGCGCGATCACCCGCCTGACCAAGATGGGGATCGAGGCCTTCCTCACCGCATCGGCCGTCGACTGCGTCGTAGCCCAGCGACTCGCGCGCAAGCTCTGTGCGCACTGCAAGCAGCGCACGATCGTGCCGCCGCAGGCGCTTGCCGACGCCGAGATCCGCGTCGGCGCTGAGATCGAGGGCTATGAGCCGGTCGGCTGCAGCCGCTGCAACCAGAGTGGCTACAAGGGCCGGGTCGGCCTCTATTCGGTGATGCGGATGAGCGAGCGGATCAAGGAGATGACGGTCGCCCAAGCGCCGGAGGCCGAAATCGCCGCCACCGCGCGCGAGGAGGGCATGCTCACCCTGCGCGAGGACGGTGTCAACAAGGTCCGGGCCGGCCTGACCAGCCTCGAGGAGATCATTCGTGTCACTGCATAATCGATTCCGGGTATCCAGGTTTCGGCCCCGGCGGACGATCTAGTTCGCATGGATTTCGACTTCTCAGAGGTCTTGCGCCGCATGGTCGAGGTCAAGGCCTCCGACGTGCACCTGACCCCGGGCTTCCCTCCGGCGATCCGCGAAAAGGGCAAGATCGAGGCGATGCAGGGCTTCCCGGTGCTGACCGGGCAGGAGACCCGCGAGGTCGTCTACAGCATCCTCAACGACGACCAGCGCAAGCGCTTCGAGAACCACAAGCAGCTCGACTTCGCCTACGCGATCCCGGGCGTCGCCCGCTTCCGCGTCAACTGCTTCTTCCAGCGCGGCGCGGTCAGCGCCGCCTTCCGCCTGGTGCCGCAGGACATCCCGGCGCTCGATTCGCTCGGTGTGCCGCAGGTGCTGCGCGAGCTGGCGGCGAAACCGCGGGGCTTCGTCCTCGTCACCGGCCCGACCGGCTCGGGCAAGAGCACGACGCTGGCGGCGATGATCGACGTGATCAACTCCGAGAACCAGGATCACATCCTCACGATCGAGGACCCGATCGAGTTCCTGCACACGCACAAGCGCTCGATCGTCAACCAGCGCGAGATCGGCTCCGACGCCGAGGACTTCGCCCTCGGCCTGCGTGCTGCCTTGCGCGAGGACCCCGACGTCATCCTCGTCGGCGAGATGCGCGACCTGGAGACGATCTCCACCGCGCTGACCGCGGCTGAGACCGGTCACCTCGTCTTCGCCACCCTGCACACCCAGTCGACCGCGCAGACGGTCGACCGCATCATCGACGTCTTCCCGCCCCAGCAGCAGGGCCAGGTGCGCACCCAGCTCTCGATCGCCCTGCAGGGCATCGTCACCCAGCAGCTGCTGCCGACCGCCGACGGCATGGGTCGCACCGTCGCCACTGAGGTGCTGGTGCCGACGCCGGCGATCCGCAACCTGATTCGCGAGGGCAAGACCCATCAGATCTACGCCGCCGTGCAAACCTCCGGCGCCGTCGGCATGCAGACGATGGACGCCGACCTGGCGCGGTTGGTGAGGGCGGGGAAGATCACCCGCTCGCTCGCCGAACAGCGCGCCTCGGTGCCCGAGGAGCTGAAGCGACTGCTCGGGGGCGCCGTCATCGAGGCGCCCGCCAGCCTCGGCGGCAACGGCTCTGCCCAGTCGAAGCCCGTCTCGACGACTCCGCCCGTCTACACGCAGGGGGCCTGAGCCATGGCGGGTGCGACGACATTCGCCTTCCGCGCGATGGACCTCGCCGGCGCCGCGACCGCGGGCGAGGTCGAGGCAGAGTCCAAGGCGCAGGTGACCGATCAGCTGCGCCAGCGCGGCCTGATCGTGCTCGATGTCAGCGAGAAGAGCGAGCCGTTCAAGATCGAGAACCTCCTGCGCACCTGGAAGGGGGTGGACATGCGCGAGCTCTCGGTCTATTCCCGCCAGTTCGCCACCCTCGTCGCCTCCGGCATGCCGATGCTGCGCACGCTGCACTCGCTCGAGGAGCAGACCCTGGACGAAGAGATCCGCGACGCGACGGCCGGCATCCGCGCCGACGTCGAGGCGGGCAGCACCCTGGAGCAGGCGATGGGCCGCTTTCCACGGGTCTTCGACCGCCTCTTCCGCGCGATGGTGCGCTCCGGCGAGCAATCGGGCCGCCTCGAAGACGCGCTCGACCGCATCGCCTTCCAGGTGGAGAAAACCGACGCCCTGCGCCGCCAGGTCAAATCGGCGCTGATGTACCCGGCGTTGGTCTTCAGCTTCGCCGTCGTCGTGCTGATCGCGATCGTCGTCTTCGTGATCCCGGTCTTCGTCAACGTCTTCAAAGAAATCGCCGCCGAACATCCCGGTGAAAGCTCCGGCCTGCCGCCGCCGACGCAGCTCTGCGTCAGCGTTTCAAATGCGCTCACCGGCTACTGGTTCGTGATCATTCCCAGTCTGGTGGCGCTGGCCGTTCTCTTCTTCCGCTGGAAGCGGACCGAAGGCGGCAAAGAAACCTGGGATCGCTTCGTTTTGAGGCTGCCCTTCAAAATCGGCGACGTGATCCAGAAGGTGGCGCTGGCCCGCTGGTCGCGCACCTTTTCCGGCTCGGTCTCCTCCGGCGTTCCGATGCTGCAGGCGATCAAACTCACCGGTGAGACGGCGGGCAACATCGTCATCGAGCAGGCGATGGACGACGTCTACGCCTCGGTCAAGCGCGGCGGCTCCCTCGCCGCGCCGATCGAGGGCAACCCGATCTTCCCGCCGATGGTCGGCCACATGGTCGCCGTCGGCGAGGAAACCGGCCAGCTCGAGCACATGATGAGCAAGATCGCCGACTTCTACGAGGCCGAGGTCGACGCCAAGGTCAAGGCCCTGACCGCCCTGATCGAGCCCCTGATGATCGTCTTCGTCGGCAGCATGGTCGGCTTCATCGTGATCTCGATGTACCTGCCGCTACTCAGCCTCTACGAAAAGATCCGCTGAGCTCGTCCCCATCCCATCCCAGTGGGTCCAAGTGCTACTTTGACGCACATGAACCACGTTGGGGTCAGGGAGTTGCGACAGAACCTCTCGCGATACCTCGTCCGGGTCAAGGCGGGGGACAGCTTTGCGGTCACCGAGCGGGGCCGGGAGGTCGCGCGGCTCACGCCGTCCGGGCCGGCGGACTCGCCGATTGCTCGTCTCGTGGCCGAGCGGGGCGCGACGATGCCGCAGGGTGACCTCGTGTCGCGGGCGAGCAGTTCCGACCTCTCGCCTGCGGTCGGTCCTCCGAGCCAGGAGGTTCTGGACGAGATGCGCGAGGAGCGGCTGTAGCCGGCAGGCTGGCTTATCTGGACAGCTCGGCCTATGTGAAGCTGCTGCTTCGGGAGGCCGAGCTCGATGCACTGCTCGTCGAGTTGGCCGGGTGGGATGGCTATGTGTCAAGTGCCCTCCTTGGTATTGAGGCGATTCGGGCCTGTGCGCGCTACGCGGGCGAGTATGCGACTCAGGCGCGAGCGTTCTTGGAGGGGGTGGCGCTGCTGCCGCTCGATGACTCCGTGCTCGACCAGGCATCCGCGATTCGTCCGGCGGAGCTGCGAAGCCTCGATGCTCTGCATCTGGCCACGGCGCTCAGCGTCAGGGACGAGATCGGTCTCTTTGTCACTTACGACGAGCGCCTGGGCGCCGCCGCGCTCGATCGGGGGCTGCCCGTTTCTCAACCACGCTGATCTCGCACGGGTTAACCGGTTATCCGCAGATCGGCCACCCGACCCGATTTTTGGTGAGAGGAAGTCCTAGTTTCAGGGATTAAGGGATCCTGGGGCTGGCCGATTAGGAGTGGGTGATGAATCTGCCAGTGCTTCGGTGCCAAAGGCAAACCCGCTGTGAGGCGAGGGCGCAAAGCTGTCGGGACTCCCTGTTTGGAGTCGGCCGGGCTACCACCGGGGTCGACAGACACCACGTGGCTGAGATGCGACGGGGCTCTGGCTCAACTATTAGGAACCTAGGAGGTCCCTGATGTTTATCCAGAATCTCCGGGCCAAGGTTGGCGCCCGGCTCAACGGCGACAGCGAGGCCGGCTTCACGCTGATCGAGCTCCTCGTCGTCATGCTCATCCTCGGAATCCTGGCCGCGATCGCGCTGCCGGCGTTCTTCAACCAGCGCGAAAAGGCCGGCGACGCCAAGGCCAAGGAGACCGTGCACACGGCTCAGGTCGCGATGGAGACGTGCGCCACCGAACACGGCGGCTCTTACGAAGAATGCGACCTCGATGCGCTCCACGAAGTCGAGCCATCTCTTCCAAAATCATTGAGCGAAGCGGAAAAAACCGAAGGTAAAGCAGCACCTAAGGTTGAAGTAGAAGGCACCGCGACCGGATACGAAATCTCAGTCACCTCTGAATCTGCAAGCGGTAACAAATTCACCGTCGAAAACGAAAAGGGCGCGCTGACTTACCCCTGCACCAAAGGCGGGGTTGGTGGCTGCCCATCGAACGAATTCTGGAACAACGGCTGATAGCCATCCAGAAATTGCCTTGGCCTAGCCAAGCGTGAAGTGCCGAGGGGCGGGCTCATGGGCTCGCCCCTCGCTTGTTTCGCTGTCGAGGGGCTTGGGGCTAAGCGAATCTCGAACTTGAGCCGATAGAACAACGATGTCCCGCGTAACCCCTCTCCTGCTCGTGCTTGCAGCGATGCTGATGCTGGCGGCATCGGCCAGTGCAGCCCCCGCTTCTTACAAGGGTTCCTCCAGCGACGGCAAAGTCGTCTTCTTCGAAACGGCTGACCAGCTCGTGCCGGGCGATACCGACAACAAGCGCGATGTCTACGAGCGCTCCTACGACGGCGACTCGGGGATCGAAAGCTACGTAACGCGGGAGGTCTCGCTGGGGCCTGCGGGAGGCAACGACGCCTTCAATGCGACCTTCGAGAAGACCAATACCGAAGGCACCCTGGTCTTCTTCTCGACCGAAGAGCCGTTGGTGGAGGCGGACACGGATCGTCGTACCGACGTTTACCTGCGCAACCTGGTGACGGGCACGACCACGCTCGTCTCGATTGGCGAAGCGGGTTGCGCGCCGGCATGCGGGAACGGCGCTGCCGATGCGGGTTTCGCCGGCGCGAGCGCGGATGGCAGCAAGGTCTTCTTCGTCAGCGAAGAACGCCTGGCTGCGGCCGATACGGACGGCTCGGTGGATATCTACGTGCGCAACGTGAACAGCGAAGCCACGAGCTTGGTCTCCGCCGGCAGCTCTTCGTGCGCTCCCGGTTGCGGCAACGGAGCGTTCGACGTGGCCCTGCGGGGTACGTCTCCAGATGGCTCTCACGCCTACTTCACCACGGCCGAGTCGCTCTCCAGCGCCGACACGGATGCGGTCGTCGACATCTACGGGCGCAACCTGACGAGCGGAGCGACGACGCTGGTCTCCGAGGGAGGCGAAGGTTGCGCTCCGACCTGCGGCAACGGGGCCCAGGTGCCGGTCTTCCAGGGCAGCTCCGAAAGCGGCACCCGGGTCTTCTTTTCGACCGACGAGCCGTTGGTCGGGGCCGACACAGACACCGCCACCGACATCTACGCGCGCGATCTGCCGAACGGACCGACGATCTTGATCTCAGGCGGAAGCTCGCCGACCCTGACGGCGAGCTTTGCGGCGGCCACCGCCGACGGTTTGCATGTCTTCTTCACGACAGCGGAGTCGCTCGTGAGCGAAGACGAAGACAGCGCCAACGACGTCTACGAGTGGAGCAGCGGAGCGCTCGATCTGGTCACCTCGACTGCATGCGCCAGCCCCTGTGGGGCGACCTTCAATGCGGTCAGCGACGACGGAAACGCGGTTCTCTTCAGCACCGCCGGGAAGCTCTCCGGCGAAGACACGGATAGCAGCGTCGACATTTACCTCCAGGAAGTCGGCGGTGGGTCGCCCGTGCTTCTATCGCGAGGCGGTGGTTGCGGCGCCTGCGGCAACGGCCCGGAGGACGCGCGCTTCGATCGGGCCTCGGCCGATGCCTCGCGCATTGTCTTCACCAGCGCAGAAGTCCTTTCCTCTGAAGATGGCGATGCCGAAGACGACATCTACGCACGTGATACCGGCAGCGAAGAAACGAGTCTGGTGACGACCTCGCCAAGCTACTGCCCGCTGAAGAAAGGGAACTGCGGAGCCACCTTCGTCGACGCCTCAGCCGCCGGCGACCGCGTCTTCTTCACCACGGTCGAGCGCTTCACGCTCGACGATGGCGACGACGAAGTCGACGTCTACGAACGATTCCTCGGCAACTCCCCGAGCGAAGACGTGACCCGGCTGATCTCGACCGGCAACTCGCCCGATCTGGAACTCGGTCCGGCGGCACCCCTGCTGGAAAGCACGAGCCCGCCTTCGCCGGCTGCCTCGACCACGCCCAAGATCCTCGGCAGCGCCGCCACGGGCTCGACGGTCAAGCTCTACGCCACGTCCAACTGCGCCGGCGAACCCGTCGCCCACGGCTCTGCCGAACAGCTCTCCTCGCCGGGCATCGGCGTGACCGTGCCGGCGGGGCAAACGTCGAGATTCTGGGCGACCGCGGAAGCGGAAGGCTTCGTCTCGCTCTGCTCGAGCCCGATCTCCTACACGCAGCAGAGCGCCGCGGGTGGCGGAGGTGGCGGCGAAGGCGGCGGCGGTCAGGCCGGGGGCGGCTCCGTCGGGCCGACCGCGCCGAAGAAGAGCGCGAGCACCCTGGCCCCTTCCAGCTCCGCTTCCCTCTACCTGACGCCGCACACGCGGATCACCTTCGCCCCGGCGGCGAAGACCCGCAAACGCAATCCGGTCTTCCGCTTCGTCGACTCGACCGGGCAGGAGGGCACCCGATTCAGCTGCAAGGTCGACCGCGGTCGTTGGAAGCGATGCAGCTCGCCGTTGCGGCTGAAGCGCCTCAAGCTGGGACGCCACTCGCTCGAGATCAAGGCCGTCAACGCCGCCGGCACGCCCGAGCCGCGGCCGGCCAAGCGCAGCTTCAGGGTGGTGCCGCGGTGAGGCGCCTCCTCCGCCGGCGCATGGGCGCGATCGACGGCGAGGCCGGGATGACCCTGATCGAGCTGCTCGTCGCAATGGTCATGGGGATCATCGTGGTCGGCGGTGCCACCGCGATGCTGATCAGCGCGGTTCGCGACCAGCCGAAGCAGCAGCAGCAGGCGGAGAACATCTCCACCGCCCGCTATGAGCTGGAACGGATGACCCGTGAGATCCGCAACGGCGTCAGCCTCACCAGCGCCAGCGCGAACAATGTTTCCTTCGTAGCCCGAGTCCGGCGCACGAGCTGCGGGGGCGCAGTCTCGACTAGCCCCTCGACCCCTGCGATCCAGTGCCAGATCGTCTACAGCTGCACGACGAGCGCCTGCACCCGCATCGAACGCGAAGTCGGGGCAACCACCGGCGGGACTCCGACCACGATCGTCACCGGGATCGACTCTCCCGAAGTCTTCTGCTTCGTTCCCAGCGCCAACAGCGATCCGACCGAATGCGGAACGGCGAAATCCGGAACCTCGCCGACCTACATCGGCGTCACCCTCCACGTCCCCAACCCAAGCGGCAGCGGCAGCCTCACCGTCTCCGACGGCGCCACCCTGCGCAGCGCAACGCTCTCCTCCTGATGCCGCGCCCCAACGACATAGCCGGTCGCGTCCGCCAAGAGCACGGCTTCACGATCATCGAGGTCCTCGTCGCGGCCCTGATCCTCACCCTCGCCTCGGCCGCCCTGTTCGGCGTGCTCGCCGCGGCGACGCGCAACGGGGCGCGAGCGAAGTCCACTCAGATCGCCCTCGACCGGGCTCAGCAGGAGATGGAGAAGCTGCACAGTCTCAGCTATGAAGAACTGGCGCTGACCAAAGCACCCCTGCGCTCCACCAACCCGCTCAATCCCAACAACCGGGTGGTCAACAACAATTTTGCCCTGAAGCGCGAACCGCAGGAAGAACCCGCGCCGATGGTGGTCAACGAAGGCCCCATCTGGGGCGCGCCCGAAAAGAAGGTCGAAAACGGGGTGGTCAAACCGGGACCGATCAAATTCGAAGACGGAGACGTAAAAGGGCATCTCTATCGCTACATCGTCTGGCGCAACGACCCGAGCTGCCCAGAAAGCGAAACCGGCGAAGACCTCTGCCCCGGCTATCAGGACTACAAGCAGATCGTCGTCGCGGTGACGCTCGACTCGACCGGCAGCGAACCGCGCGAACGCAACTACATCGAAGTGCAGTCCGCCGCGCTCGATCCGGAAGCCGTGGGGGCCCCGAGCGAAGGTGGCGGTGGTGGCGAAGGCGAAGGTGGCGGTGGCGAAGGTGGCGAAAGCGGAGGCGGCGGCTCTGGCGGCACCGGCACGTCGGTAACCGCGCAGCAGTTCTTCCTCACCGACACATCCTGCGCGGCCAGCGGGACGACCATACGCGAAGAAATCAGCGGCGACCACCTGCTCCACAACACGCTCGGCACCTGCGCCAGCGGACCCCAGACCGGGACAAAACTCGGCGCCCCCGACGCCCTGCTGCTTGGAGCGCCGCCCGATCCGGCCCCCGAAGACGAAACCAACCCGGCGCTCTATGACTACTCCAACGACGGCTACCTGGAGCCGACGCCGGATACCGACAAGGGCGTCCAGATCCTTCGCGACGACACCAGTGGCTGCCACTACACGCCCACCGGCACCGTCCACCCTGAGTCGCAGGTCCACCGCTGGGTCACGGATCCATTCTCCGAAGCCTTCAAGATGAGCGGCAGAGTGACGCTCGAGTTCTACACACGGACCCTGAACGACGCGCTCTACCACGGCACCCTCTGCGTCTACCTCTTCGACCGCCACCCGACGGCTGCCGAAGAAGCGAAAGTCGAAGACACGCAGTTCGCCGACAAGGAAACCGGCCTCCCCTACTGGACCTATACGCCGCAGGGAAATGGGTTCTGGCCGCGAAACGCATGGACCAAGGTGCGGCTGACAATGGAATTCTCGCCGGGGGAACCGATCCCGCCCGATGACCGGCTCGGCGTCGCGCTCAGCGTCGATCCCGGTAACACCGACGCCGAAGCGATCCCGATCATGTACGACCACCCGGATTATCCGACCCGGATCGAGGTCGATACGACGACGCCCACCGAAGGCGGCTAGGCGGTGGCCGCCGCCGCGGCGATCGCCTTCCTCGGAGGGCTGATGGTCGGCAGCTTCGTAACCGTGGTCGCGCACCGCGTCCCGCGCGGCGAATCGATCGTCGGGCCGCGCTCGCGCTGCCCGGGCTGCGGGGCGCAGATCGCCGCCTACGACAACGTGCCGGTGGTCTCATGGTCTCTCCTGCGCGGGCGGGCCCGCTGCTGCGGCGCCCCGATCTCGCCGCGCTATCCGCTGACCGAGCTTGCCCTCGGCGTGCTCTACGCAGCCACGGTTTTCGTGCTCTGGGGGGAGGGCGGCGAGATCGCGATCGGGCTCGTCTTCGTCACGGTGCTGCTGGCGGTGACGCTGACCGATCTCGAGCGGCGCATCATCCCCAACAAGATCCTCATCGCGGCCGCGGCGCTCGCGGTCGTGCTCGCGGCGGCGACCGACCCCGGCAGCTTGGCGGAACGGCTCGCCGCCGGCGCGGCGGCTGGGGGCCTGCTCTTCCTCGCGGCGCTCGCCTACCCCCGCGGCATGGGCCTCGGCGACGTCAAGCTGGCGGCGACGATGGGGCTGTTCCTAGGGCGCAACGTAGCGCCGGCGGTCCTCGTTGCCCTGCTGGCCGGCTCGCTCGTCGGCTTGGCGATGATCGCCCGTCATGGGGCCGCTGCGCGCAAGCAGGCGATTCCCTTCGGGCCATTTTTGGCCCTCGGCGGAGTCGTCGGCCTTCTCGCCGGTGACCAAATAGTCGACTGGTATCTGAGCACTTTCCAGTAGGCGTCGCTCAGGTTCTCCTATAAATGAGTAGTTGCAGGGCGAAAGGTCTGCGGCCTTTTTGTCGATTGCAGAAGGGCCGATGCGAACCAGCTTCGCCAGACCGAACCTGCGACTGCAGCTCACCCGCAAGAAGAAGGCGGGTGGAATCGCCGGCCTCGACATCGAGGCGGGCAGCATCGCCGCGACCGAGGTCGAGGGCAGCAACGGCTCTACGCGGGTAACCGCCTCGGCGATCCAGCCGCTCGAGCCGGGGGCCTTTCACGAGGGCGAGGTGCTCGACGCCGACCGCTTGGCGGCTGCGCTGAAGGAGCTCTTCGCCAAGAACAAGCTCTCCAAGCGGGTGCGTCTCGGGATCGGTAACCAGCGCGTCGTCGTCCGTACCCTGCGCTTGCCGGCGATCGAGGACCCCAAGGAGATGGAGGCGGCCGTCCGCTTTCAGGCCCAGGAGCAGATCCCGATGCCGCTCGACCAGGCGGTGCTCGAGCACCAGATCGTCGGCGGCGTCCCCGCCGAGGAGGGTGCGACACCGCAGGTTGACGTGGTCGTCGTCGCCGCCCGCCGCGACATGGTCACCTCGTTCATCGAGCCGATCCGCCGCGCCGGGCTGCAGCCGGTTGGCGTCGACCTCTCTGCCTTCGCGATGATTCGTGCCCTGGCCGATGCCCCCCTCGCGGACGCGGGCGCAGAGGCCGGGAAGCGACCGAGCGAGGCGGTCCTCTACTGCAACATCGGCGACGTCACCAACCTTGCCGTGGCGCGGGGCCGCTCATGTCTCTTCACCCGCGTCTCCCATGCCGGGGTGGAGGCGGTGGCGGAACGCCTCGCCGCCGCCCGCGGCTTGAGCGCTGAGCACGCAACCCAATGGCTGAACTACGTGGGCCTGGTCCACCCGGTCGAGCAACTCGAGGGTGATGGGGAGATCGTCGCCGAGGCGCGTGCCGCGCTGGAGGAGGGAGTTAGCGCCCTGCTCGACGAGTTGCGTCTCTCGCTCGACTACTACGGCGCCCAGGAGAGCGCGCTGCCAGTCGGTCGCATCGTCCTCAGCGGTCCGGGCAGTGCGATCCCCGGTCTGGCAGAGCGGATGGGTGAGAATCTCGGCACCGCGATCGCGATCTCGCGGCCGAGCGGCCTGACGGATTTCGACGACGGCGCAGCCGCCCGCCTGACCCTCTCCTACGGCCTAGCGCTGGAGATCTGAGAGTGCGCCCGGTCAACCTCATCCCTCCGGAGCAGCGCCGCGGCGAGCAGGCACAGCTGCGCACCGGCCCGCTGATGTACATCGTCCTCGGTGCGCTTGCCCTCCTGCTGCTCGGCGTGGTCATGCTGGTGACGACGAGCAACCGGATCTCCGACAGCAAGGCCGAAGTGGCCGCGCTGAAGCACGAAGACGCGATTGCACAGGCGAAGGCGAAGCGGCTGGCGGCTTACTCGCAGTTCCGCACCCTCAGCGAACAGCGCATCGCCACGGTGCGCAGCCTTGCCGACAGCCGCTTCGACTGGGAACGCGTGATGCGCGAACTCTCGTTGATCCTGCCCAGCGACGTCTGGCTGACTGACCTCACGGCTTCGGCCAGCCCAAGCACCGCGTCGGGTGGCGAAGGCGGCGGCGGGGCATCGGGGCTGCGTGGCGGAATCCCCGGTCCGGCACTTGAATTGACTGGCTGTGCCAACGGGCAGGAAGCCGTCGCCGGTTTCGTCACTGCGCTGAAGGACATCGACGGCGTCACCCGTGTCGGCGTCCAGTCCTCCGAACTGGCCAGCGCCGGCAACCAGGCCGGCAGCGGCGCAGGCGGCAGCGGCGACTGCCGCACCCGGCCCTCGATCGCCCAGTTCAGCCTCGTGATCGCCTTCGACGCTGCTCCGGTCCCGCCGGCAGAAGGCGAAGAAGCGGTTGGGGCGACGGCAGTTGCCGAAACGACCGCCGGCGAAGGCTCGGAAAGCTCGGAAAGCTCTGAAGAAGGCTCCAGTGAAGGAGCCGAAGAATGACCAAGGCAGCCGGCAAATCGAAGAACGTCCTAATCGTGGCGATGCTGCTGATCGCCGCGCTGGCGACCGCCTTCTGGATCCTCGCGCTAAGCCCGAAGCGCGAAGAAGCGAGCAAGCTCGATACCCAGGTCAAGCAACTCGAAGGCTCACTCGCCCAGCACGAATCGGAAATCGCCTCCTCCGAAGAAGCCCGAGAGGAATTCCCTGTCGATTACCAGCGCCTGGTCGTGCTGGGAACGGCCGTCCCAAGTGAAGACGAAACCGCCTCGCTGCTGGTCCAGCTGAACCACGTCTCCGACAAGGCTCACGTCCGTTTCCAGACCCTGACCCTCGAAGCTTCGGACTCTGAATCCGCATCGGAATCGGGCTCCCCCGCGAGCGCCGGGGGAGAACCCGTCTCCCCTACCGAGGCGGCGGCATCGCTGCTGCCCCTTGGGGCGTCGGTCGGTTCCGCCGGCCTTGCGGTGATGCCCTACCAACTCACATTCACCGGCGATTTCTTCAAGATCGCCGACTTCATCAAGGGCCTCGACTCGCTGGTGAAGACGACCAACGAAAAGGTCGGGGTCGACGGCAGGCTGATTACCGTCAACGGCTTCTCCCTCGCTGAAGATCCGGAAGCGAAATTCCCGGCGCTGCAGGCGAACTTCAGCGTCACCACGTACCTGACCCCGCCGAGCGAGGGGACGACCGCCGGCGCCTCGCCGGAAGGCCCGGTTGAAGCGCCGACATCGGTGCCCGCCTCGACGACGACTGGAGGTGCGCCATGAAGCGGCTGAAAGGGGGGCCCGAGCTGAAGATGCCCGAGTTGAAAATGCCGCCCTTCCTGGTCGACCTCTACTGGGATCTGCGTGATCGCCACCTGCTGCCGCTCGTCGTCCTGGCGATCGTCGCGATCATTGCCGTGCCCTTTCTCCTCGGCGGCGGCTCGAAGCAGCCCCCACCGCCGGCCACGGCCGGGATCAGCGCTGCCCCAAGCCCTGAGCCGGCCGGCTCGAAGCTGACCGTGGTCGAGGCGAAGCCGGGTCTGCGCGACTACCGCAAGCGCCTGCGCCACGACAACCCCACCGACCCCTTCAAGCAGCGCTTCACCTCGCCGGATCTGAAGGGGGCCAAGCTCGGCGGCGGCGAAGAAGCGCCGAGCTCCTCCACCTCCTCGACGACGTCGACTTCGACCAGCACGACCAAGGTGACAAAGACCGAAAACTCCAGTGGCTCGAGCACTACTGAAGTCACCACGGAAACCAACGGGGAACCTGAATCGTCGGGCGGCTCGCCGGGGCTGACCCTCTTCGCTTTCGCGATCGACGTTCAGATCACCAAGACCACAACGACCGCGGACGGCGGCAAGGACAAGACCGAACCCAAGGTCAAGCACCGCGTCATCCCGCCGTCTCCTCTGCCAGGCGAAAAGGCCCAGGCGGTGACCTACATGGGGATCAGCCCGACGACGCGACTGCCGTTCTTCCTCGTCGGCGAAGGGGTGAGCGGGATCTTCGGCGAAGGCAAATGTCTCTCGGGCCTCAACACCTGTCAGCTGATCGAACTCGAACTCGGCATGCCAGAGACCTTTGTCTTCGGGCCTGGCAACACGCGTTACAAGATCAACGTCCTCAAGGTCGAGCCGGTCGTCACCGGGCACACTTGATCCCAGTAGCAGCGCAAAACTTCAGTAAGTGAAGCTATGGCGCTACACTTGTTGAAGCGAGGCAATCGCCACAAACTGCCGCGTTTTGATCATGAGTGCCGCTTCCAATTCTCAATGTCCTGTTTGTCGCACGGCCGAAGTGGTCTGTGGCAAGTGGACCCTCCTCGTCATCCGCGATCTGGCCGAAGGGTCTAGTCGCTTTTGCGAGTTGGAGCGCTCGCTGGAGGGGATCAGTCCGCGCACGCTCTCTTTGCGCCTGCGGGCGCTGGAAGAGGAGGGCGTCGTCGAGCGCCAAACCTTCCCTGAGGTTCCGCCCAGGGTCGAGTACGCGCTGACCGAGAAGGGCGAGGCCCTGGTGCCGCTGGTCGAGGACATGCGCCGCTACGGAACCCGCTGGCTGCTCGGCGAGGTCGCCGAGCCGGCCGCGGCCTGACGCGAGACCGCACGGAACCGCGATATGTCCGGTTGCGGGCGGTCTCGCGGTTACGTCCTGCAAGCATCCGTGCAGGCGCAGGAGCGCCAGGCACGGGCGGGAAGCTCCGGGCGTGCGTGATCGCCTGCTTAACGAGTCGCTTACCCGCCTTGCCTCCGAGGCGGCGATAAAGCTCAGCGCCCTGGTCGCCGGCGGCGACCAGATTCCCTATGACGTCGACGCCGAGAGTGGCGACGACTCGCCCTTCTACAGCTACCGGCCGCTGACGTCTCGCTACGTGCGCGAACGCGAGAGCGAGCTGCGCCAGCTGGACGGCTTCGCATCGGCCCGCGACACGGTCGCCGCCGCCGGCATCGCCACCGCTTACCTGGAGGCCCGCGGCGAGCAGGTCCCCGGCGACCCGGGCGAGCGCGCGGCCCAGATGCTCACCGTCTTCCTCGCCTCGCTCTGGGACGGCTGCACTGAACTTTCCCTCGATCACGAGCGTCTGCGGGGCGCTCTCGCCGTACTCGAGGCCGAGACCCGCGGCGCCGAGGAGGCCGACGTGCTGATCGCCCCCATGGTCGGGCTGCGGATGCCGCTGCCGCGCCTGCAGCTCGCGCACGGACTCCAGATCGTCCGCGCCGACTCGATCGAGGCGCCAATTGAGGCGATGCGCAGTGAGGGCATGGGCCGGGCCGCCTGGCAGCCCCAGTTCCTCGCCGTCGCCGAGCAGGGCGAGGGGGCGGACAGCCCCGCCGCGGCGCTGGCACAGCTCGGCGAGCTGATCAGCGTCATGCATCTCTTCAAGGCGGGCAGCGTCGGCCTTGGTCCTTACGCCTTTGCCCCAACCGGCGAAGACCGCTGGGCCCGCCTCGCCACCGGCGCCCCCGCCACTCGCCCCGGCTCCTACGAGCTCAGCGAGGAGGAGGCGATCCAGCTTGCTGAGTTCGCCGCCACGCTGGAGGCGCGCCCCGATCCCGACGGGGCCCTTGCCTGGGCCGTCGCTCGCTTCGAGCTCGGCTGCGGCCGTGGCTCCGCGCTCGAGGGCCTCAGCGACCACCTGCTGGCGCTGCGAGCGGTGCTCGACGGTCACGGCCCGGTCGGCGCCTCGCTGCCGATGCGCGCCTCCGCCCTGATTGCGGATGAGAGCTTTGACCGGATCGAGGCCCGCGAGCGGGTCGAGAGCGCCCTCGAGCTGGAGCGCGCGCTGATGAACGGAGCGCCCTCTACCCCAGGCCTGGCGATTGCCGGCTGGATCGAGGAAGGCGTGCGCCGCATCCTGCGCGAAACCGCCCTCGGCGAGCTCAGCGCCGACCTCAACACCGTCGCCGATGAGAGCCTGATCGCCAGCGGGCTAGGCGGCGGCGACGCTGAGATCGCCGTGGCGGAAGAAATCGCCGAACCGGAGGAGATCGTCGTCCCCGACGAGATCCCCATGGCGGAGGAAATCGCGGTCTCGCGGCAGGTGCCGCGGGCGCAGGAGCCCGCCGCCCAGAACTTCGAGCCGCCAGAGGAGGAGGACATGAACCAGGAGACACGCATCCTCGAGCCGATCCCGAACGAGGGGGAGATTCGCATTACCGCCACGCCCTGGCTCGAGGAGGTCGACGCACCGGAGCACAGCACCCTCGACTTCCCCGCGATCGAGGGCGACGTCCAGCATCGCGAGCGGATCGACACTCCGCGCGTCCGCCACCTCTTCCCGGTGCCTGACGATGCGGACTGGGAGGTCCGCGAGCTCAAGTACGACCACTACCGCGCCGGCTAAGCGCGGCCCGCTGCGATCTCGATCCGCTCCTCGCTCGAGGCGAACAGGTAGCGGTTGATCTCGGCCAGGCCGGCGAGGTCGTGCACGTCCTCGTCGAGGTAGGGCACGCGGATCACGCCTTGGGCCCGCAGCTCGTTGGCCAATCGCTCGATGTTGCGGGCGTCGCGCTCGGCCAGCGCCTGGTAGTCGGCGAAGTTATCGGCCACCCGCTTGGCCAGACCTTCGTCGCCGAGCTTCTCGGTCAGGGAGGCCTCCAGGTTCGCGCCACTGCCGCGCAGCTGCTCGGCGGGGTAGTGGACCTTGTTGACGATTACGCCGCCGAAGGGCAGTTTCGCCTCGACCAGTTTGCGGTGGAAGTAGACCGCCTCGTCGACCGGCTCGCCCTGCGGGCCGCAGACGACGAGGAAGCAAGTGCGGGGGTCGCCGAGCAGGCTGTTGACCCGCTTGGCCCGAGCCTGGAAGCCGTCGACCATGCCGCTGAAGGCATTGAAGAACTCGGCCAGATCGGCCAGCAGGTCGAAGCCGACGATGCGCTTGAAGACCGAGAGCGCCACCGAGGCGCCGCGGCCGGCGACCTTGGCGGCGAGGCCGGTCGGCTTCATGAAGACGCGCAGCGAGCGGCCCTCGATGAACTGGGTCAGCCGTTTCGGCGCGTCGAGGAAGTCGAGCGCGTTGCGGCTGGGCGGAGTGTCGAGGACGAGCAAATCGAAGCGACCCTCGCTGTGCAGCTCAAACAGCTTCTCCATCGCCATGTACTCCTGCGAGCCGGCGAGGGCGCTGGAGATCTGCTGGTAGATGCGGTTGCCCAAGACGCGGTCGCGCGCCTCCTCGTCCGGCGCCTGGCGGGCGACCAGCTCGTCGAAGGTCGCCTTGGCGTCGAGCATCATCGCCCAGAGCTCGCCCTTGATCTCGATCCCCTGCCGCTCGAACAGGTCCGGGTCGACCCGCTTGGCCTCGTTGCCAAGCTCCTTCAGGCCGAGCGAGTCGGCGAGGCGCTTGGCCGGGTCGATTGTCAGCACGCAGACCTTGAGGCCGCGCGCCGCCATCCCGGTCGCGATCGCCGCCGAGGTCGTCGTCTTGCCGACGCCGCCGGAGCCGGCGCAGATGCAGATGTCCTTGCCGTCGAGGATGTCGCCGACCGCCGGCATCAACCCACCCTTTTCGCCAGCCGTCGGGCGCCCTCGATGCCGAGCTCGGGCTCGAAGAGGAAGGGCAGCGCCTTGACCGGTGCCTCGACTCGCCGCCGCAGGCGGGCCAGCTGGGCACGCTGGGAGCGGGCCCGGTTGTGCTCCGACAGCCCCGCCCGCGCGGCCGCCCCCAGGCCATCGTCGCTCTCCGCGGCGAGCCCGGCCAGCTGCTCGGCCTCCTCGCCCGAGAAGCGCTCCGGGTAGAGGCCGTTCATGTAGACGCGGTCGACGGCGACGCCGACGTCGTCAATCAGGTCGCGCTCCAGCGTGGCGGACTCGTTGACCGGCATCTCCTCGGGCAGGGCGACGATCGCCACCCCGGTGTGCTCGCGGTCGGTGATCAGACGATCGAGCTGCTGGGCCTGCGAGTGGATCGGCCCGACCCGGGCGATCGCGGCGAAGGTGCGTGGCGTCTGCAGGAAGCCGATGCCATGGCCGGTGGCGGGGGCGTCGACGATCACCAGGTCGTACTTGCGCCCGCTCTTCACCTTGCGATCGAGTTGAGCCAGCTCCCAGATCTTGCCGATCGTGACCAGCTCCTTCAGCCCGGGGGTGGCGGCGGCGAGGTAGTTGAAGATGCGGCTGCGAAAGAGCATGTCGCGCATCGCCCGCACCTTCAGCTGCAGCAGCACGTACTCGCGCATCGACTCGTCTGGGTCGATCGAGATCGACCAGAGATTCTCCTCCATCTCGACCTCGTGGAAGCCGACCTCGGTGTGCTCGAACATCCGCGATGCGTTCTCCTGCGAGGAGACCTCGCAGACGATCGTCCGCTTGCCTTCCGCGGCGGCGCGCAGGCCCAGCGCCACCGCGACCGTGGTCTTGCCGACGCCACCCTTGCCGGTGACGAAGACCAGTCGCTTGTCGAGGAGATCGGTTACCGGGTGATTCCTAGCAATTTCTGAGGCTGGCAGGAAAAGCGGGTGGCTATGCGAATACCCGCGCAATGGGATTCCTTAGCCGCAAGAACAAGTTCAAGGAGACCGCCCCGGTCGTGGAGGAGACACATCCGATCGTGGCAGAGCTCGAGGAGATGGAGGAAGTCGTTCCCGAAAGGCCTCGGCCCGCGGGTCCTGTCACCGCAGGGGACCCCCCACCGCCTCCGGTAGCTAAAGCTTCCTCGGCGGCGGGCCCCCCTACGGCGCCACCCCCGGGAGAGGCGTCTGAGGTTGAGACTTCCGAACGACCAGCCGCGCCGAGGGTCGTCGAGCCCGAGCCCGCGCCGTCTGTCGCTGAGGCTGAGGAGGTTCCGAGCGAGCCCGAGAGGTTCATGCCGCGCGACTTGCTTGCGCCAAGTCGCCATGAGGTTGCTGTGAAGGAGCCTGAGGTGGAGGTGCCGGTCAAGCATGCTGAGGTGATCGCGTTCGCGAATCAGAAGGGTGGGGTCGCCAAGACGACCACTACGCTGAACCTTGCTGTGGCCTTTGCCGAGTCGGGGCACCGGGTGCTTTGTGTGGATCTGGATCCGCAGGGAAACCTGACGATGAGTCAGGGGATCGACCCGGACAAGGTCGAGAAGAGCCTCTATGACGTGCTCGTCCACGACATGCCGATGGCGGAGATCATTCAGCACCGCGAGATCGACATCGCGGTCGCCTCGATCGATTTGGCCGGCGCCGAGATCGCGATGAGCACCAAGATCGGCCGCGAGCGCTCGCTCGAGAAGTCGCTGAAGGAAGTCTGGGCCGACTACGATTTCGTCTGCATCGACACGCCGCCCAGCCTCGGGCTGCTGACGATCAACGCTCTCACCGCCGCCAACAAGGTGATCGTTCCCGTGCAGTGCGAGTACCTCTCGATGCGCGGGCTGGTTCAGCTGCAGAACACGCTGAAGATGATCCAGGAGAACCTCAACCCGGACGTCAAGATCGAGGGCATCCTGCCGACCATGCTCGACAGCCGCACTGTCCACGCCAAGGAGGCGGTTGAGATCCTCGAGGAGAATTTCGGCGACCTCGTCTTCAAGTCACGCATTCGCAAGGCGATCAAGTTCGCCGAGGCCCCGGTTAAGGGTGCGAGTGTGCTCAAGTACGATCCGCAGAGCAACGCCGCGGGCTACTACCGAGATCTGGCGAAGGAGGTTCTGGAGCATGAGTCGGCGCAATAAGCGGGCAAGCATGCGTGAGGGGCCTCTCTCGGATCTGTTTCGGTCGACGGCTGACGAGGGACAAAAGACTGACGAGGGACCAGAGGCCTCGGCCACGGGTCCTGGCGCCGCAGGGGACCCCCCACCGCCTCCGGTAGCTAAAGCTTCCTCGGCGGCGGGCCCCCCTACGGCGCCACCCGTGGACGACGCGTCTGGGCCCTACGACCGGGAGGGACCTGGGAGCTCTTCTCTCGAAGAGCGCCAAGGGACGCAGCACCAGGAAACTCCTCCCGAGCGGCTTAAGCGTGTGTTCTCCGAGGAGCCGTCTCATGCTCGGCGGGAAATAGAGCCGATCGTTGAAAGTCCTCGTTATGGGCGGGAGGAGCCGGAGTACGAGCCGCCGGGGAGTGGGGAGCCGCACCAGCCTGTGATTCGGGTTGTGGGGGTTGGTGGCGGTGGTGTGAACGCGGTCAACCGGATGGTTGAGGCGCGGATTCCGGGCGTTGAGTTCATGGCGGTCAACACCGATCTTCAGTCGTTGCAGCTCTGCATGGCCGACGTCACCGTTCACATCGGCGAGGAGGCGACGCGCGGTCTCGGCGCCGGCGCAGATCCCGAGCTTGGCCACCGCTCCGCCTTTGAGGAACAGGACAAGATCAAGCGCCTGCTCAAGGGCTCCGACATGGTCTTCGTCGCTGCCGGTGCCGGTGGTGGCACGGGTACCGGTGCCGCTCCGGTGATCGCCCGCCTCGCCCGCGAGGTCGGCGCGCTGACGGTCGGCATCGTCACCAAGCCGTTCAGCTTCGAGGGCAGCCGCCGCGGCAACCAGGCCAACAAGGGCATCGAGGAACTCGCCGCCGAGGTCGACACGCTAATCGTCGTTCCAAACGACCGCCTGCTCGAGGTGCTCGACCAGCAGACCTCGATGGTCGAGGCCTTCCAGGTCGCCGACGACGTGCTGCGCCAGGGTGTGCAGGGCATCTCTGACCTGGTCACGCTCCCGGCCGTGATCAACCTCGACTTCGCCGACGTGCGCACGATCATGTCCGAGGCCGGCCGGGCGCTGCTCGGCATCGGCATGGGCCACGGCAACGAGCGCGCGGTCCTGGCGGCCGAAAAAGCGATCTCCTCGCCGTTGCTGGAGACCTCGATGGAGGGAGCGCGAGCGATCCTGCTCTCGATCACCGGCGGCGCCGATCTCTCGCTGGTCGAGGTCAGCGAGGCGGCCAAGCTGGTCGGCGAGGCCGCCCACCCAGACGCCAACATCATCTTCGGTGCCAACGTGGACGGGGAGCTGGGTGATCAGGTCTGGGTGACCGTCGTTGCCACCCGCTTCGACGGCCGCGCGGCGCCGACACGGAGGGTTGCCGAGCCGACGATCCGTCGCACCAAAGAGGCGCCGCGTTCCGGCCGCCGCGAGCGCCCCGGCGACCTCGGCGGAATCGACGTCCCAGAGTTCCTACCCGGGTAGAGGCCGCTCCCTCCCCTGCGGTGGCGCATGGGTGGCTGCAAACCTTCGCCTGACGTCGTCCTCAGTCGTCTGATTAGCCCTGCTATTCAGACGACCTGCGTCCTAGTCATGCTCGGTTTTCGCTCACCCCTGCACCACCGCAGTCTCGGGAGAGGCCTCTACCCGGGGCCCCACTTATGAGCGGCGTCGTCGCCGCGGGCCACCCTCTCTCCGCCGAGGCGGGAGCGCAGGTCCTGCGCGAAGGCGGCAACGCCGTCGACGCGGCCGTGTGCGCGGTCCTGGCCTCGTTTGCGGTCGAGAGCCCGCTGACCGGCTTCGGCGCCGGCGGCTTCATCATGGTCCACGACGGCGGTGAGACGACGCTGCTCGATTTCTTCGTCGCTGCCCCCGGTCGCGACGGTGTCGAGCGTGGCGCCGAGCTGGTGCCGGTCCAGGTTCACTTCGACGTCGAGACTGTGCAGACGTTCTACGTCGGCCCGGTCTCCTGCGGGGTCCCCGGCACCGCGGCCGGGCTCGAGCAGGCGCTGCGGCGCTTCGGCACGATGCCGCTTGCCGAGCTGGTCAAGCCCGGCATCCGGTTGGCCCGCGAGGGGGCCCCGGTCAACCACGAGCAGGCCTACATCCTCGACATCCTCGAACCGATCCACGCCCGCCTACCGGGCACGCGAGAGCTGTACGCGCCTGACGGGCGCACCCTGCGCGAGGGCGAGCTCTTTCGCTTCGCCGAGCTGGCCGAGGCGCTGGAACGCTTCGGCGCGGAAGGAGCCGAGCCCTTCTGCCGTGGCGAGGTCGCCGAGGCGTTGAGCGCCTTCGTAACCGAGCGCGGCGGCACGCTTGGCCAGGCCGACTTCGCTGCCTACGAGGTGCTCGAGCGTGAGCCGATCCGGGCCGGCTTCCGCGGCACCGAGGTGTTGACCAACCCGCCGCCGTCCTCGGGCGGAACTTTGATCGCCTACTGCCTCGGCCTGCTCGAGCGGGCCGGTGAGAGCAGTGGGCCCGAGCAGTTGGTCGCGGCGATGGAAGCCGCCAACGCCGCCCGCGGTGACCTGCTCGGCTCGACCACCCACATCTCCGCGCTCGACCGCGACGGCATGTGCGCCAACGTCACCTGCTCCAACGGCTCGGGCTCCGGCGTGCTCGTCCCCGGCACCGGCGTGATCCTCAACAACATGCTTGGCGAGGAGGACCTCAACCCGCTCGGCTTCCACTCGATCCCCCCGGGACGGCGGGTGACCTCGATGATGGCGCCCACGGTCGTCCTGCGCGACGGTGAGATCGAGCTCGGCCTCGGCAGTGCCGGCTCGAACCGGATCCGCTCGGCGATCCTGCAGACGATCGTGCGGGCGGTCGAGCAGGGCATGGGGGCCGACGAGGCGGTGCGGGCGCCGCGCCTGCACTTCGAGGACGGCGTCGTCCAGGCCGAGCCCGGAATCGATGAGGAGGCGCTGGCGCGAATCGAGGCGCGCGGGACCCCGGTCCTGCGTCGACCGGAGATCAACCTCTTCTTCGGCGGCACCCAGGCCGTCGCCCGCGAGCGCGGCAGCGGCAGGCTGAGCGGCGGCGGCGACCCCCGCCGTGGCGGTAGCGTGGCGTTCGCATGATCGACTTCGAGGCCGAGGGGCTGCTCGACGAGCTGGAAGGCGACGCCCGCAGCGACCGTTTGGCGTTGCTCGAACAACTGGCCTCCGAAGGGGTGACGCTGGAGGAACTGCGCGACGCGGTGGGCGCCGGGCGCCTGACGCTGCTGCCGGTCGAGCGCAGCATCGCCGGCGATGGGCCGCGTTACTCGCCGCGCGAAATCGCCGAGCTCGCCGAAGCCGATCTCGACCTCCTGCAACGCGCCTCCGCTGCCCTCGGCCTGCCCTACCCGGACCCTGACGAACGTATCCTCACCGATGCCGACCTTGCGGCAGCGCGCCAGACCAAGGCCTTCTACGACGCCGGCCTGCCCGAGGAGGGCATCCTGCAAGTGGCGCGGACGATCGGCATGGCGACAGCGCGGATCGCCGAGGGCAACCGCGAGTTGATGATCCGCACCCTGATGCAGCCCGGCGACACCGAGCGCGACCTGGCACTGCGCTTCGCCGACGCCGCCGAGAACATGCTGCCGGCCTTCGAACCGACCCTGCTCTACGCCCTGCGGGCACACACGCTCGAGCAGATCCGCCGCGACGTGATCGGCGCCGCCGACCTCGCCTCGGGTGAGATCCGCGGCTCGGTCGACCGCGCGGTTTGCTTCGCCGACCTGGTCGAGTTCACCCGGCTCGGCGAGGAGATCGCGCCGGAGGAGCTCGGCTCGGTGGCCGGGCGCTTCGAGGAAATGGCGGCGATCGTGGCCGAGCCGCCGGTGCGGCTGGTGAAGATGATCGGCGATGCCGCGATGCTCGTCTCCACCGAAGTCGAGCCCCTGCTGGACGCGGCACTCGAGTTGATCGAGGTGGCGGAGGGGGAGGGGGAGGATTTCCCCTTCCTGCGCGCCGGCCTTGCCGTCGGTCCGACCCTCGCCCAGTCGGGTGACTACTACGGCCGCTCCGTCAACCTCGCCAGCCGCCTCACCGCGGTCGCCCGCCCGGGCAGTGTGTTGGTCGACGCCGTGGCCAAGGAGGCCGCGGGCGAGGGCTTCTCCTACTCGTTCGCCGGCGAGCGCAAGCTCAAGGGGATCGACAGCGGCGTCAAGCTCTTCCGCGCCCGGCGCGAGCCGAAGCGCTAGGCCGGCTTGCGGGCGGAGACGAGCAGGTTGTAGAAGAGCTCGGCGGGCAGGTAGGGCTCGAGCAGGCTGCTGTCGAGCTTCTGCAGGGTCATGTAGCTGCGGAAGGCGAAGCGGCGCCAGCCCCAGGAAATCGATTCCGGCTCGGCGCTGGACTCGACCGTGCGCAGGCCCCAGCCCCAGGCGTTGGCGAGCAGCTCCTCGCCACCGATGTGGCGGTCCTCGAAGCCCGCCTGCTTCAGCAGGCGGCGCAGGTCGGCGGGGGCGAAGGCATGGACGTCGACCTCGCCCTCAAGCGCGTGGCCGTCGGACTGTTCGGCCTCGGCGATCGCCCTGGGCTGTGCGCCGACGACCCGGCGCCAGGCCGGCGCGGCGAGCAGGCCCGCGCGCTTGGGCAGTGCCGCCAGGCGGTCGCCGTAGCGCGAGGGCTCGCCGGCGAAGGCGACCGCGCCGCCGGGCCGCAGTACGCGGCGGAATTCAGCGAAGGCCTTGCCGAGGTCGGGAATGTGATGGAGGACGGCGTGGCCGAAGACGATGTCGAAGCTCTCGTCCTCGAAGGGCAGCATCTCGGCCTCGGTCCGCACCGTCTCGACCTCCAGCCCGAGCTCGCTTGCCGTACTGGCGAGCCGCTCCAGCATGCCCGGCGAGATGTCGGTCGCGGTGAGGCTCTCGATCACGCCCAGTTGCAGCAGGTTGAGCGAGAAGTAGCCGGTGCCGGAGCCGATCTCGAGGCCGCGTCCAAAGCTGGCGCCGCCAACGCCCCCGAGCGCCTTGACCAGCTTCTGGCGCACCTGCTCCTGGCCGGTGGCACCAAAGTCGATACCCCACTTGGCGTCGTATTCGTGGGCGGCGGCGTCGTGGTAGCGAGTGTTGACGTCCTTGATGTGGTCCGCGCTCGCGGTGGGGGAGGCCGGCATGGCGCGGAACTCTACGCGGATCGGCGTAACGCACGAGTTGCAGGCCGCTCAATACGGTCTTGCTACGTGAGCCGGGAATACCTTCAGGAAAACCAGCCGGAGGGCGTGCCGCCGCTGCCGCTGACCGGCGAGCGAACCCTGCCCGACGTGCCCGAGGAGAACTACTGGTTCCGGCGCCACCTCATCGTCTACGGGTGGATCGCGGCGCGAGTTGGCGGCAAGCGCGTGGTCGACATGGCATGCGGCGAGGGCTACGGTTCCAACGCGCTGGCCGGCACCGCCGCCTCCGTCGTCGGCGTCGACGCCAACCCGGAGGCTCACGAGCACGCCCGCCTGCGCTACGTGCGCCCCAA
>Ga0207652_10000861_pt1 | contig 28710 bp, 36 predicted proteins | sample KBSC63BmetaG_FD_184334 | JGI IMG/M metagenome (GOLD analysis project Ga0207652, IMG submission 184334) | Corn rhizosphere microbial communities from Kellogg Biological Station, Michigan, USA - KBS C6-3B metaG (SPAdes) (version 2) | ecosystem: Host-associated > Plants > Roots > Rhizosphere ...
CTTTGTTTTTGCACCATAAAGATACTAAAATATGCTTACATTTTGCTTATAATCACTAAGATATAATTTAAATAATTGTTTACTTTGTAAATAATCTTTACAAACCCTTACATCGAACTCACGTTAATTATATCGCTTAGCTGATAAATGATTATTAAAAAATCTATCTATGAAAATCCTGTTTAAATGCCTTTTATTTTTTTCTTTCTTTACTCCTTGCTGTAAGTCCCGGGATAAAGTGAAAGAGCCTGTCATCGTGCAGTTGCCACCTGTAAGATCTTCAATTGCGGTAAAAGAAAATGATGGTATTGCGAAATACAATTATGATTTAAAAAATCCAAATCATACCTGGAAACTGCCGAAAGAATTAGTCGAAGTTTCTGGAAATACCTTGGTTGATGAAAATCATTTGATCTTGATTGAAGACACACATCCAAATTTATATCTGATAAAAACAGGTGATAAAAATGCGACTTTGGAAAAAACAATTCCTTTTCAAAAAGATGAAAAAAATAAATTTGATATTGAAGATGTAACAATTGTAAATAATGTCGTTTATGCTTTATGGAGCCATGGTACACTGTTTAAAATAAATAACTGGAACGCAAAACCTGATGTAGAAGAAATGCCTACCTCTTTGTCGAAAAAAAATAATACAGAAGGGCTTTGTTATGATCCGGTAACTAAAAACTTATTGATTGCATGTAAAGGTGAATCGGGTATTGCCGATGCGAAAAAATCTACAAAAGCTGTTTATGAATTTGATGCCGGAACCGGGAGATTGAAAGAAAAACCTTTTCTGGTTATCAATAAAGATGATTTTGAAAAGCTTGCAAATACTAAAATTGATTTCAATCCTTCTGCCATCGCTATTCATCCGATCACTAATGAAATTTATTTGCTTTCTACACTGGATAACAAGTGCATGGCGGTTTACGGACGCGATGGCAAACTAATTTCGTTTCAATTTATTGATAAAGACCTGATGCCCCAACCCGAAGGAATCTGTTTTTCTCCTGATGGAAAATTATTTATTTCTTCTGAAGGAAAAAAGGGTGAGGCGGGAAATTTATTTGAGTTTGATGCCAAATAATGATGCGATGTAAAAGCTTATTCCGAACGTATTTTAAATAGATGGTATAAACTCAAAAAAGTTCTATCATAAAAATGAAAGTGCTTTTGCAACGATTCAATCATTACTGGGCTAAGTAACCGCCGTCAACATTATAATAAGCCCCTGTAACAAAAGAAGCCTTGTCTGAATTTAACCACAAAGCCAGTTCGGCTACTTCGTCTGACTTGCCCAATCTTCCCATGGGATGCAAGCCCACCAATGCTTTCATTGCAGCATCATCCAAACTATTGGTGAGCAGAGGCGTTAATATATAACCTGGCCCAATGGAATTAATCCGAATCTTCTGATCGGCATATTCCAGGGCAGACGCTTCGGTAAGGCCTATTACTCCATGTTTGGCAGCAACATAAGCCGGAGAACCTTTCGCGCCCACTTTTCCGAGGATAGAAGCTATGTTTACAATACTACCTCCGCCCGATTGTAACATCGCCGGAATTTGATAACGCATTCCATAGAATACACCTGATAAATTGATAGCAATCACTTTATCCCAGCCATCAATTGGATATTCTCCGGTGGTTGTCAAAGGGCCGCCGATACCCGCATTATTTACGGCGAGATGCAATGCACCAAATTGTTTCACAGCCTGTTCGGCCAAATTTTTATGGTCGTCAGGTTTTGAAGTGTCCGCCTTCACAAAGATCGCTTCGCCGCCGTTAGATATTATTTCCGAAACCGCCTCATTACCTCCTTCTTCACTAATATCAGATACCACAATTTTTGCACCTTCCTTTGCATACAGCAATGAGATGGCTTTACCAATGCCCGAGCCTGCCCCGGTAACGATGGCTACTTTGTTTTCTAATATTTTCATAATTTATATTTTGGAAAGTAAAAATTGATATTGAAAATAATGCTCAAACCTTGTGCCTATCTTTTTTGCCTGTAGTGGTTTTAGAATTACAAAAAGCAGATACCCATTATTGCATCTTCACCTTAACCACATTCTTCTTTTTTACAACTCTCATTGCTGAACTCTGTCTCCAAAGTGATGTGTTGAATATTCAGATGTTGCAAAAGATGTTTGAGTTCATTTTTAATTGAAGAAACTTCTTTATTGTCTTTATTTTTATCAACCACCAAATGGGCTGTCATCGCGTTTTCTGTTGTACTCATTGCCCAAACGTGAATATGATGAAGATCTTTTATCCCGGCAATTTTTTCAGCTTTAGTTTTGATCGCTTCGATATCAATATCTTTTGGTACCGCATCAAGCGTAAGCGCCAGGCTTTCTTTTAATAAACCCCAGGTGCTCCATAAGATCACGAGAACAATGATAATGCTCACCACCGGATCAATCCAATATTGACCGGTATAATAAATAATAATTCCGCCAACCATAATTCCCGCGCTCACCAATGCATCGGCAATCATGTGGAGATAAGCGCTTTTGATATTCAGGTCGTGCTCTTTATTTTTTAAGAATAAAACAGCCGTAAGGAAATTGATGATAATCCCAATTCCGGCTACAAGGGCAATTGTTTTTCCGGGCAAGGCAGGCGGATTTGAAAAGCGTTGAATGGCCTCATAAGCAATTACGGCAATGGAAATAAGCAGGATCATCGCATTGAACAAAGCCGCTACTATCGTAGTTTTGCGGTATCCGTAAGTATATTTGTGATTTGCTTTTACTTTTAATAACCGAAAAGCAAGTAAGGATAAGCCAAGGCTCCCTACATCGGCGAGATTGTGGCCGGCGTCTGACAAAAGAGAAAGCGAATGAATAGAAAAACCAACCACCGCTTCTATCACCACAAAAAGAACATTGAGCAAAATACCTATCACAAATGCGCTGTTCACGTTGGTAAGAACAGCCAGGTGGCTGTGATCGTGATGGGAATGATTGTGCTCCATATTGAAAAAGTGATCATGTAAAAATAAGCAAATTGCGTATGGAAAAAGTTAATTCTGAGTTTTGGTGAAACGATGAAGTGTATTCTTTTGGCACGCAATTTTATTAAACGCTTTAAATCGTTGGCCATGAATGCAGAAACAAAAGAATTAAAAATATCAAGCCCGGCATTTTATAATGAAGGTGAAATTCCATCAAAATATACGTGCGACGGAGAAGGAATTAATCCTGCACTTCGTATTGAAAATATTCCGGAAGATACTAAAACACTGGCTTTGATCGTGGAAGACCCGGATGCGCCAGGTGGCGTTTTTGACCATTGGATCGTTTGGAATATCAATGCGGTTACAAGAATTGAAGAGCGGAGCAATCCCGGAACCAGTGGTGATAACAGCGCTGGAAAATCTGGTTATCATCCACCTTGTCCCCCCGCTGGTTCTCATCGTTATTATTTTTATGTATATGCTTTAAATGTGGCGTTAAACTTACTTACAGGCGCCGACAAAAAAGAAATGCTGGCAGCAATGAAAGGCCATGTTATTGCAAAAGGAAGCTTGATGGGACGTTATGAAAGAAAGAAATAAAGAAATGATGATGCGATGATTTTCGCCAGTTCGGTATTTTAATTTAATTGTAATTACTTAAAGGTAATTATTCCCTTACTATCAATATTGGTTCTTTTATTAAAAATAAAATCAAAATATTTTGCCTCACTTTTCAGACCTTTTATTGTTTCTGTAACCCTTCCGTATTCCTGACCAGACTCATTAAAAAAAATTTGACTTGATTTTGAAATGTTTTTTCGACTCCTTTTGCAATAAAAACAGAGAGAGAGAGAATGAAATAAAAATATACTTCATAAATTTGTTCAGATTTAGAGTAAAATACAACTCCATCTGCAGATTCTGAACCTGTTTTTGCAATAAAAATAATTTTAGGCAGAATATAATTGATCTAAATTAGTAGTAATTGGGCTAAACAAAAAAAACAAAACAAACAGTGAATAAAACCGGTGAAGTTACAAGTCTAACTTGTCCACCCAACTTTTAAAATCATTTTTGATATTTGTTGCTTCACTGTAAAAGCATCTCTCTATTTCTTCATGTATTTCCAGTTCCTGGGCTTGCCTTCTTCCAGCCATTCAATTGTTGTCGCAATCCTTTTATTCCGCGTTTCTTCTGTCTTTGCGCCAGCGATCCATTCTGTATATTCTCTTTTTTGAGAAGGGCTGAAATTATTAAAATTGGCAGATGCGTTTTTATTTTTCACCAACTCTTTTTTCAATGAATCAGGAACAACAACTTCTGTGTCCTTATCCGATTTTTTTCTTTCCGGTAATTTTATTCCTTCATCATTTAGCTTCATCGCTTCTTTTATTCGGGCCAGGATAATTTTATCAGAAGGAAGATCAGCGAGGCTGCTTATTTTTCCGTAATGCCCCATCGCGCTTTGATTATTCTCTGTAAAAACATCTGCATCTTTCATCAAAGTAGCTTTCCAAAAATTAAAGGCACAATGATTTTTAAATGCAGCCATGCTGCACATCATTCCTTTGTAATCAAAATGCGGGAATCCCCATTTAATCGTTTCTTCCACCTGCGGACATGCGGAGTGGATCAAAGTTCTTAAGTGATTTAAAATGGGTTTTGCAAAATCAGCAGATTTCGCAATGTAGTTGTCGATTCTTTTGTCTTGCAAGTTGGAAGATTTAAAAAATATGAAAATGTGAAAATACAAAACTGAAACCAACTGAAATTGAAAAAAGAATAATAATTCCAAAAAAATAGCCAATCAACAAATAAAGGATATTCCCACATTGGTTAATTGGCTAATCAGCACATTTTCAAATTAAATTATCTTCCCTGGCTCCAGGTTCTCTGTCTTCTAAAACCACTGTGTGATGCAGGTTTGCGGTTCATCGGGTTATTCGCTACAACCGGTGTTTGTACAAATTGCATGCTGCTTGCATATGGATGATCTTCCACCACCGGAATTGTTTTTTTAATCAGTTTATGGATATCACGGAGGTAAGCCCTTTCTTCCATATCACAGAACGAAAGCGCCGAACCTGAATTTCCTGCACGTCCCGTACGACCAATCCGATGTACATAAGTTTCTGGAATGTTTGGTAATTCAAAGTTAATTACATGGCTCAAATCTTCGACATCAATTCCACGCGCTGCAATATCAGTGGCCACCAACACCCGGATCTTCCCTTCTTTAAAATTGTTCAAAGCCTTTTGCCGTGCGGCTTGCGTCTTGTTACCATGAATGGCATCGGCTTTAATATTGGCGCGAAAAAGATCTTTGGCAATTTTATCAGCGCCATATTTTGTCCGGGTAAAAACAAGTGCGTTGTGAATCGTCCCATTTTTTAAAAGATGGATCAGCAACTGGCGCTTATCATTTTTTTCAACCAAATAAATATGTTGATCCACATTTTCAGCCGTCGAAGAAACAGCGGCTACTTCCACTCTTACTGGATTGGTTAAGATAGAAGAAGAAAGCCTGGTAATTTCCGGTGGCATCGTTGCAGAGAAAAATAAGGTCTGTCTTTTTACAGGAAGCAGGGCAATAATTTTTCTGACATCATGAATGAAACCCATGTCCAACATACGGTCGGCTTCATCCAGTACGAACATTTTTATGTCTTTTAAGTTCACGTATTTTTGTGCAATCAAGTCAAGCAATCTTCCCGGAGTGGCGATTAAAATATCCACGCCCTTGCGCAATTGAGCCGTTTGATTAAATTGAGAAACACCACCAAAGATCACGGCGTGTTTTAAGCCGGTATGTTTTCCATACGCTGCAAAACTTTCGTCAATTTGAATGGCAAGTTCGCGTGTTGGCGTAAGGACCAGGGCTTTTATGCCATGATTGTATGCGTCTTCTTTTTGCTGTAATAATAGATTTTGAAGAATTGGAACTGCAAAAGCGGCGGTTTTCCCGGTGCCCGTCTGGGCGCATCCTAAAAAATCTTTTCCGCGTAAAATATGAGGAATAGATTGTTCCTGAATTGGGGTAGGCTGTGTATAACCTTCGGTTTCGAGCGCCTTCAAAATGGGCGCTATTAAATGTAATTCTTTAAATAACAATTTTATTGTTTTAATGTAAATGATAACTTCCCTGAAATTTTTTTCTGAAAGTTTGTTTTGTTTGTATGCTCAACAACCTATGACTTGATGAGCTTTTTAAGAGGATCCAGTCTGCTAAGTAGGAGAATAATTGTGCAAATGTAGTATATTTCATTGGTTAATATACATAACGTAATATTGTTGTTTTAATTTTAACTTGAATAAATTTATTTTGGAAATTGACTCGTTTCTACCCTTGTGGGCGGCGCTGAAACGGTCTCTGGCAATTTGAAAGGCACCCGAAATTGACTAATTTCTTCTGAAATTTTTTTATTCACCGACAGTAAAACAACGAATAAACTGATTTTTATTCTGGTAAAAGCACCTAAAAAGAACAAATGAAAAGCAATAAACCCCGAAAGAAAACCGTGATAGATGTAAGAAGGCCGGATGAATTTTCGCAAGGCCATGCAAAAGGAAGCATCAATATTCCTTTGCAGGAAATGCCCGAACGGCTTGATGAAATAAAAAAAATTAGAGAACCAATTGTAGTGGTTTGTGGGGGTGGAACCCGCCATGTAAAGGCATTTGAATTATTAAAAGCCAATGGGATTAAAACTGAAAAGGGTGGGGGATGGAAAGATGTTGTGTAGAATAGGTCGTTATAAATTGGATTAGCGAAAGGTGTACTTATTCTGCTAAAAGATAGGTTAACTGTTACTGGATGAACTTTAATACAAATACAGGAACTTTCTCAAAAAGTTGAATTGAAACTTCTTCAAACTCGGTATCGAATACACCGCCAAAAACGGACGTGTCAAAATAAAAGCGTAGTCTTACCATTCAATGAAATTACAAATTTTCTTGTAATATCTAGCAGAGAAATAATAGTAACAAAGCCAAATAATCCTTTACGACAACATCGAAATCCTTTCAAAAACCAAATATCCCCACGCATTCAGATAGACGTGGTTTTTAATTTCAAAATTAATGTCATCGCCGCCAAATACATTGGAGAAAGTTCCTTTTACACCTTTTACTTCGAAATCCAATCCTTCCCCGCAACAGTTTAAAATTACCAATATCTGCGCCGATTTATGTTTTCGCAGATAAGCAAAAACACGGTGGTCGTCCGGGTGAGAAATGATTTGCGTGAGCACATCCGGATCGCCGGCACGGAGCGACCGGTTATTGGATTTAAGCGTTAGAAGCGTTTTATAAAAAGCATGTAATTCAATATTTCCAGTCCAGTCAATCTGGTCTTTTTCAAAAAACTGCAATCGTTTTTTATTCGGTAATTCCTGCCCCGAATAGATCAGGGGAATTCCATTCCACGTGCACGAAAAGACAGCAAATAATTGCGCCGCATCTCCATACTTCTCATACTCCGTTCCGTTCCAGCTATTTTCATCATGGTTTGCTGTAAAGTAAAGCCTGAAGGCATTGCAGGGAAACTCCGTGACAGATTTATACAGAACCGTGATCAGACTTTGAAGATTCATTCTTCCATGATAAAACTCTTCGGAAGCATGCATCCATCGCCAGGTATAGGTGGCATCAAATACCTCGTGATATTCGGGCTTTTCGCATTCGGCCAGCCAGAAAAGCCGGTCTTTCACTCTGGAAGTTTTCCTTTTTGCATAAATCCAAAAATCCAGCGGAACCAGGTGCGCCATGTCGCAACGAAATCCATCTACACCATATTCTTTTATCCAATGCCTTAAAACATTCACCATCTCTTTCCATAGTTTCGGCTCATCATAATTTAATAGCGAAACGTCCATCCACCCATGGGGATGAATGATTTGATGATTTTCATCATAAACAAAATATTCCGGATGCTCTGTTACCCACGGATGATCATTGCCCGTATGATCGGCCACAAAATCCAGGATAATTTTAAAACCCATCTGGTGGGCTTCTTTTGCCAAATCTTTAAAATCCTCCTTAGTGCCAAATTCAGGATTGATCTCTTCATAATCTTTTGTCGCATAGTAACTGCCTAGGCTTCCAAGCCGCCCTTTTTCGCTGATTGGAGTAATCGGCATAAACCACAAGACCTGAACGCCCATATCTTTTAATCGGGGAAGATGTTCTGCAAATGCCTTAAAGGTGCCTTCCGGCGTGTATTGGCGAACATTTACTTCATAGATATTGGTCGAATAGCTCCACTTGGGATGTTGATGATTGATCCTTTTATCAGGCATAAAATTATTTAGTTAAAAAAAATAAAATTACTGATTATTATTCTTTCGTCTTACTTGCTTAAAATGTACTTTGTAACTTTGGTCGTTATAATTAGCAGAAGATGAAAAAATTTGATGTCCCCGTGATGTATCGCAGTGCGTTGATCACTGCTATAAAAAACCGGAGAAAAATAGACGATAAATTAAAGAAAGATTTTACACCGACCTTGTTGGATTTTGGTGAAGTAAAGATATACCTTGCCCGTCATTTTGGATTTTGCTACGGCGTCGAAAACGCCATAGAGATCTCTTTTAAAACAATTGAAGAGAATCCGGATAAAAAGATTTATTTACTGAGCGAGATGATCCACAATCCACAGGTAAATGATGATTTGCGAGGCCGTGGCGTAAAGTTTTTAATGGATACAAAAGGAAATGCCATTATTCCTTTTGAGAATCTTTGCCCCGGCGATATTGTGATCGTTCCGGCTTTTGGAACCACCTTGCAAATAGAACAAAAGTTGTTGCAGGCAGGCGTTGAAATTGAGCAATACAATACCACCTGTCCTTTTGTAGAAAAAGTGTGGAACAGGGCACAGGCGATTGCGAAAAATAATTATACGGTTATCGTTCACGGAAAACCGCAACACGAAGAAACGCGCGCAACCTTTAGCCACAGCGCGGTTAACTCGCCTACCGTTGTTGTAAAGGATATGAAGGAAGCGATTGAATTAGCTGCTTATATTTTGGGCAGAAAAGATCCTGAAAATTTTTATAAAGAATTTGCCGGTCAATATTCCGAAGGATTTAAAGTTGAAAAAGACCTGCAAAGAATTGGCGTGGTAAACCAAACGACCATGTTGGCGAGCGATACCCAGGCTATCGCTGAACTTCTGAAAGCGACGATGATGCAAAAATATAATCTAACCCCATCAAACGTAGAGGAGAGGTTTGCCGATACAAGAGATACGCTTTGTTATGCAACAAACGATAACCAGGGGGCTGTTTATGCCTTACTGGATACGCCCGCAGACCTGGCCATTGTTTTGGGCGGCTATAACAGTTCCAATACTTCGCATTTGGTTGAATTGTGTGAAGTGAAACTGCCCACTTATTTTATAAAGTCTGCAGATGAAATTGTTTCTTCAAAAGAAATAAGGCATTATAAAATGCACCGTAAAGAGGAAGCAACCACGCTTTCTTATCTGCCCGAAAAGAAACCGGTAAAGATATTGGTAACCAGCGGCGCCAGTTGTCCGGATGCAATGGTAGAAGGCGTAATAACAAAGATCGCCGGGTTTTTTAAATGCAATAAAACCATTGATGATTTAATTGGGGAATTTGTGAATATTTGAAGACCTCAACAGGTTTCTAAAACCTATCAGGTGCCTTTAATGTATCATTTGGATGGTGGATAAAAAAGGCGCTAAACTTTATAATCCGGAGCCAATTGGCATGTTGCAAAAAAGAAAAGAAATCGACCTCCTCATACGATTCAGACGCCAACTGCGGCGGCTTATTAAATGAGGTTCGTGGAGAAAAAACCATGGCAGTAGTACTTCCTGAAATGCAAAACAGGTGACACTTTTTCGGAAACCCGTCACCTGTTTTGTATCAAGCCTCGCTTAAAGAATTTACCTCACCGAAATGCCATCAGGCAATGGTTGAATAATTTTAAATAATATTAAAAAAAATAAACCAACTTTACTTCAGAATTATTTTATAGACGAATGAACCAATAGTATCTTTTCCCCGTCTGGACATTTTACATTCTTAAATTTTATAACTATGACTAAAACAATTGTACAGGATGTGTTATTCAAAAACACGCTGCCAAAGGATTTGTATGAAATATATATGGACGCGGATAAGCATTCCAAAGCCACCGGGGCACCGGCAGAAATTTCTGATAAGGAAGGAAGCACCTTTTCAGCCCATAGCGGTTATATTACAGGCAGGAATCTTCAATTGGTAAAAAACAGGCTGATTGTTCAAACATGGAGGGCACAAAGTTGGAACAGCGATGATATTGATTCCACCTTTATTATCTACCTCGAACAAATAGGAGCAGACACAATACTGCATGCGATACATGCAAATGTGCCTGGTGATGCATTTGACGGACTTGACTCAGGCTGGCATAAGATGTATTGGGAACCATTTAAATTATTTCTTGCAGGAACACCTATTTCAAAAGCATCAATGTAGTTTTTTCAAATGGGCTTAATTTCCCCATTCCTATTTCCCTATTAAATCCGGATTTGACTACAGAAGGACTTTATTAAAAACCTTACTGACATGGTTTGGGTCTGCCGAACCACATTTCTGAACCGGTTCGTTGAGACACGACCCGCGGCGGCTGAGAAGGTGCCATGTGTTACAGCGTGAAGTGTTTTGGAATAGGGGCGGTTGAAATGCAAAACAGGTGACGTTTTTCGAAAAAGTGTCACCTGTTTTGTATCAATCCGTTGCTTAAAGAATTTACCTCACTGAAATGCCTGCAGGCAATGGTTGAAATAATTTTAAATAGTATTAAAAAAATAAACCAACTTTACCACAGAATATTTTATAGACGAATGAGTCCATCGATTTTTTGGCGATACATGAATCTTAAAATATATAACCGTCTGATGTGATGATGTCATACATGCACGCGGCATGCTAACCAGGTTCTGCACCGAATGAAACCTTATAATACCAGGCCTAAAATTTAGCAATAGATAACATGGAAGTGCATCACCACCCTGATCTTCATCATAAAAAGAAAAATTTCAAAGAATATTTTCTGGAATTCATCATGATATTTCTTGCGGTTACGCTTGGCTTTATTGCCGAGAATGTAAGAGAGCATATTTCTGAAAAAACTCAGGCAAAAGAATTGGCAAAGAGTTTATATAAAGATGTTTATTCTGACTCGATTCGGATTCATCAAAAGATATTGGGAAGACTGGAAAAGGAAGATTATATAAAATATTTTGTGCAATATGTTAGTGACAGCGACCTCGTAAATCTTTCACCGAATTTCTATCCCGCGTTTACTTCAACTTTTATCAGCACGCTGACTATAATTTTTCAACCGAAAGACGGCATTCTGAATCAGCTTACAAATTCAGGCGCCTTACGGTATTTTAAAAGCAACCGATTGCAGGAAGAAATAGCCAACATGAGCGTTGATATTGCTAATTTAAGAGAAGGAAACAAAGAAGAAGAAAGCTTCAGAGAATCAAAAATGCGTGTATTTATTATTGCTCATTACGACTACAAATGGTTCGAAGCATTAGCTGAGATGGCTGAGCAAAAACTGCATAATCCATATGTAGAAGGATGGTTTAAAAAGCTGGATTTGAATACCATCAAAAAACCAGAGATAATAAACGCTGCGCAATTTAACCGGACGGAAGCTGGTAATTTGGCTTCTGAATACCTGGTTATTATAAGGGGATTTCGGCTGATATTATATAACCAGTATGTAAAATCTAATCATCAGTTATTGGAAACCTTAAGAAGTGAATACCATATTAAATAACGCCAGATAACTAACACATGGAAGTACATCATCACCCGGATCTTCATCATAAGAAGAAAAACTTCAAAGAATATTTTTTGGAGTTCATCATGATCTTTCTTGCTGTAACCATGGGCTTTTTTGCAGAAAGCATAAGGGAAAATGTTTCGCACCATAAAAGAGAAAAAGAGTTTATGCACTCAATGGTCGAAGATTTGAAATCTGATACGGCCAATATTAATTCGTTTACTGGTAAGGCCAATCAGGCTATAGACGAGATGGATTCGCTGGTGCATTTAATGAGAAGACCTGATCGTGAAAAATACGGACAAACGATATATTATTTTGCCAGAGCGGTTACAACAAAAGTTACCAGATTTAAACTTAATGACAGAACTTATGAAGAAATGAAAAGCTCGGGCTCTTTAGGATTGATTGAAGGCAATGAGCTTTCTGATTCTATCTCCAATTATTATGCGAAACAAACACATTTTAAAGAGCAGGCTGATTTGCAATTGCAAAAATTAAGTACCTACACTGATTTCGCAGGAAAGGTTTTTGATGGAGCCATATTCCAGGAGATGATGCAACGGTTTCCTTATAAAGTAGTTATGCCGCAAGGAAACCCTCCGTTACTTACCAGTGATCTCAATACCATAAATGAGTTTGTGGGCTTATTACATTATTACTGTGCCATCAGCATCATTAATACATCCTATGCACAACAGGAAAAAGATGTTACGACTCACCTGATCAAAATGATAGAGGATAAATACCATTTACAATAACTGCCCAATATTTAATCAAACTGTAAGCTAACAAATGGAAGTACATCATCATCCCGATCTTCATCATAAGAAGAAAAATTTCAAAGAATATTTTTTGGAGTTCTTAATGATTTTTCTTGCGGTGACGCTGGGTTTTTTTGCGGAAAATATTCGTGAATACATTTCGTCGAGGGATAAAGAAAATATTGACATACGGAGTCTTTCGAGAAATCTAACAGAGGATTCGGCAATGATTGCCTATCAAATTCAAAGTAATGAAACAGGAACACAAACTATCGACAGCATGATGGAATTGATCAGGTCGGGAAGATATAAAGATGAACCGGAAATGCTTTATAGATTTGCTTATACCACGCGCGGTTTTCAGGATTTTCAGTATTCAAATATAACGTACGAAGAGATGAAAAACTCCGGTAGTTTTGGACTGATCCGTAAAATTAATATCCGGAACGACCTGGTAAATTATAACAATTTTATCACTGACGGGCTCAGGGGTTTAGAATCTCGTATGCTGGAAACAGAAAAGAACCAGGCAAATATTCAAAGTGATATACTTGATGACAGCTTTTATCCTTCTGTTGACAGTATCATCTACAAACATGCTCTCAGATTGCATTTTTATAAGAATAAAAATAAGAGCCCTTTTCTTGCCAGGGGCAAACAGGCTCAATTTTCTAAATTGTACAATTTGCTTTTTGAAAGGAATGTGATCCTTCATTATTATCAATTAAACATGGAAAAATTAAAAGACCTTAACGGGCAATTGCTGGCAACAATTTATAAAGAATATCATTTAAAAAACGAATGAAAAGTAAAAAATCAAAAGCAAAATTTGAATACAGAAAAGGTGAATGGAAATATTTCAACCAAACATTGAATATGCCAGACACCACAACCAACACCAAATAAAAACATGGAAGTACATCATCATCCCGATCTTCATCATAAGAAGAAAAATTTCAAAGAATATCTTTTGGAATTCCTAATGATATTTCTTGCGGTAACGCTCGGTTTTTTTGCAGAAAGTATCAGAGAAAATATTTCGAACAGGCACAAAGAATCTAAATATATGGAAAGCCTGGTAGCCGACCTGCAATCCGATACCACGCAAACAGATGTAGCTATCAACAGGTGGAAAAAAGGTAACGCTAACACTGATAGCCTTCTTTTTTTTCTGAAAAAAGATATGAACCAGGAGAATATTAATATGCTGTATCATTTATTGAGTAATGATTTTTTTCATTTTAACCTGTTTAAATATAATAACAAAACTATTGAAGAATTAAAAAGCTCCGGTGATTTCAGGCTAATAAAAAAAGAAAAAATTGCCGATGAAATCATTGCCTACGACTTAGATATGAAATATATTTTGATCCAGGAACAGGATGTAAAGGATTTGATGACCGCTTCTAAAAATATTGAATCGCGGGTTTTTGATTTTTCACAACTGGAGGATAAATGGAAGTATAATGAAGAATTAAAATTTACTCAAAATAACACTACACATAGTTTAATCACCCAGGATCAACAAATCATTGATGAATATTTTAACAAGCTATGGACCTTTCATGCCTTAGCTGCAGTGCATGAAAAACTATTTGAAGAAGGCAAAGCCACGGCTTCACAATTATTAAAAAACATTCAGTATGAATATAACATTTCAAATTAATAAACAATGGAAGTACATCATCATCCTGATCTTCAACATAAAAAGAAAAATTTCAAAGAATATTTTTTGGAATTCTTAATGATATTTCTTGCGGTTACGCTTGGTTTTTTTGCAGAAAGCTACCGTGAATATCTGAACAACCGTTCAAAAGAAAATGAATATATGGCTTCTCTTGTTGAAGATCTTAAAAGTGATACTGCGTCATTAAATTTAAGCATCAATACACTGATACCTTATCATTTAAAATGGATGGATTCCACAAGGTATTTGTTACAAATGCCTGATCATACAGGAATGGAAAGGATGGTTTACCAGTCATTAATAGTAGGTACAGCATGGACCTATGATTTCCATTTCTCAGAAAGAACATTATCTCAACTGCACAGTACCGGTTTTTCTTTGATAAGAAAAAAAGAAGCCATCAATGCCATCAGCAATTTGGAAAGTAATTACAAGCTTTTTTCGCCGGTCATTGATGTGATGCAGAATATGCAGAACGATATTGATATTTCTTCTTACGCATTCCTGGATGGAACTGCTAATTATAATGCAGGAAAAATTGCATTTCAGAATCCTTTGTTCACAAGACTTAAACTATCCGATGTACCAGCGACAGCATTGGTAAAGTGGCAAAACAAAAATGCAATGATCGCGTATGCGGACAAACTTGATAAATACAGTTATTACCTGAGAACAGGGATCATAGACGATTATGAAATTTTTGATAAAGAAATTGCAGAAACTATAAAGGTCATTCAAAGAGAATATCAACTTCAATAATATAGACAAATGGAAGTTCATCATCATCCCGATCTTCATCATAAGAAGAAAAATTTCAAAGAATATTTTTTAGAATTCTTAATGATATTTCTTGCTGTAACGCTGGGATTTTTTGCTGAGAGCCTGAGGGAACATATTGTTGACAAGGCACGGGAAGGGCAGTACATCAAGTCATTTTATACTGATCTGCAAAGCGACAAAAGAGATCTTCCGGAATTAATAAATGCCATTAATGAACAACAAGTGAAACCCGGTGAATCTTTACCGGTTTTATTGGGCAGAGCAACCCTGACTACTGAAGCAGATTCGATTTACTATTTTTTTAGAAGCTTCATAAGGCAGCAAGGGATCAAAGCTTTTATAACTGATAAGACTATTGAGGAGATTAAAAATGCAGGCGAAATGAGGCTGATAACCAATAAACAAATTGCTGACAGCCTGGTTAATTATTATAAGGAAATCGTAATGATTGATTATTTGCAACAATCGCTCCTTGGATTTAAGTCGAAATTACTCGACAATATTCCTCTTATTCTTAAAAGTGCAGATTACAGGGCTGTCATAAATAGTAATGATAACGTAATAATGCCGGCGCATCATCTATACCTTTTAAGCAATGATCCCCTTGTTATAGACAGGATTCTTATAGAAGTGGACGATATCAGGGCCTTAAGTAATACTATTAAAAGAGGGATAGAATTATTGCTTAGAGAAAATAATGAAATCGAAAAACTGATCAGGGCTAACTATAAAGTTTAAAATTAGAATTCAATGGAAGTACATCATCATCCACACGTAGAGAAGAAAAATTTCAAAGAATATTTTTTGGAGTTCCTTATGATATTTCTTGCAGTAACACTTGGTTTTTTTGCAGAGGAAATTCGTGAAAGTTTTAAAGAACATAGCCTGCAAAAAGAATATGTACGTTCGTTTTATGAAGACCTAAAAACAGATACCGGAAAAATTTCTGCTGTTATTGCTTTCGATCAAACTAAGAACGATGCTTTCAACACAATCGCAGCATGTTATGACAGCGTTTCAAAAGGAATGACAAATTCATGCGAGTTAAATCTTTTATTCAACTCAATAAGGGACTGGCCTTTTCAAATGACAGACAGAACCATAAAGCAACTTGCCAATGCAGGTGGCTTCAGATTATTGGAAAAAGAAGACGCAGACAGTATCATAGTTTATGAAAATGCTTTTGCTTTATTACAGGATTTTCAGTCAACCATTTTCCAGGAAGCCCAGGACAATGTGCGAAATACATATAACCGGATCTCAAATTTTAAAGCAAATGTTTCAATCAAATTGTCAAATACAGGAACTAGTTTGTATCTATCCGGCAAAGACATTACAGCTACGCAACTTTTTTTAGGAGACAAATCTTTATTGAACGAATATTTTAATGAATTGCTGATATATAGCCGCATCATAATATCCCAACAAGATCAAATGGTGAAATTAAAACAAGAACAAATAGTATTGCTTGAATATTTTAAAAAGAAATATCATTTTGAATAGCGTAAGCGAAAAACTGAACAGGGCAAACTATAAAGTTAAAAATTAGAATTCGATGGAAGTACATCATCATCCTAAAATTGAAAAGAAAAATTTCAAAGAATATTTTCTGGAATTCCTTATGATATTTCTTGCTGTAACCATGGCGTTTATTGGTGAGAACAAGCGGGAACAATTATGCGACGTAAAGTACAAATGGAAGTTCAGCAGCTTCTGTGTTACGCGGATATTCCAGACAATAGACAAACCAGTATTTCAATTTATATAAAAATTGTTAGTTCCTTAAAATAATAAAAATGAGTAACACAACAAGTGAAGGTTTAAAACGTGTAATAGGTGTTTCCGGCCTTTCACTGAATATCATCAACAATACCGTTGGAGCAGGCATTTTTGTGCTCCCTGCAATTGTAGCCATTTCTCTCGGCGGTTTCGCCGTCTTTGGCTATTTATTTTGTGGAATTATGATGGCTGCCATTATGCTTTGTTATGCGGAAATTGGCTGCCGCATTACATCTTCCGGAGGTAGTTATGCTTATGTTGAAGCCGCGTTTGGCAGCTTTGCCGGATTCATTATCAACTGGCTTTTCTTTTTTGGATTTGGTGTTTTAGGGGATGCGGCCATCATTAATATTGTTGCTGATTCATTGGCGGTGATTTTACCTGTTTTCCAAAGTTTATTGGTGCGTGATTTATTATTTTTTATCCTGATAGGATTCATGGCTTTGGTAAATATTAGAGGCGCTAAACAAGGCGTTGGTTTTGTAAAACTGATTACTATCATCAAAGTTTTGCCGCTGATTGCCATTCTCATTTTGGGTTTTAGCCATATTAAAACAGCGAACCTGCATTGGGGAAATTTACCGTCTTTCAGCACATTTGGTAATACAATTCTTGTTTTATTTTTTGCCTTTTTGGGATTTGAATCAGCACTAAATGTAAGCGGAGAAATAAAAAACCCTAAACGCACCATACCAGTTAGCATTTTGATAGGAGGACTTTTGGTGTTAATTGTTTATTTACTGCTGCAAACTATAACACAGGGAGTTTTGGGAGCAAACATGGAAGCAGTAAAAAATGCACCATTAGCAGCAGTTGCTGAAAAAATTATTGGCCCGGCAGGAGGCATTATTTTGTTAATTGCTGCTGCCATTTCTTGCTTTGGAAACGTAAGCGGTGATGTGCTTTTAGCACCGCGTTTATTATTTGCCGGAGCAAAGGATGGAATCTTTCCAAAATTTTTGGGTAAAGTTCATCCAAAGTTTGCTACGCCTTATTGGGCAATTATTATCTATGGCTCTTTGATTTTTATTTTTTCCATTTCGGGTGGTTTTAAACAATTGGCGATCCTTTCAACCGCCGCAATTTTGATTATTTATCTCGCTGTTATTTTAGCTACTATTAAATTAAGAAAGAAGAAACCCGCAGGTGCTGAAAAAGGATTCAGAATGCCGGGAGGCCTCACGATTCCGTTTATTGCAATTGTCGCCATCGTTTGGTTACTAACCAGTTTGACTAAATGGGAAATTGGATCAACAATGATTTTTATTGTGGTGATCTGCGTGATTTATTTAGTGATGGAGAAATATAAAAAGAGGAAAACGATTTTGACAGAGATAAAGAAAGATGAGGTAATTGCCGGAGATCAGAACCTGGCCGGATTTTAAAAGTTATCCGGGTTAATGCTACACAACATTTCAAACACAAAATTGCAAATAACATAATGGAAGTACATCATCATCCTGATCTTCAACATAAGAAGAAAAACTTGAAAGAATATTTTTTGGAATTCTTAATGATATTTCTTGCGGTAACAATGGGGTTTATTGCGGAGAATATAAGGGAGCATTTTTCCGACAGAACAAAAGAAAAAAAATATGTACAGTCACTTTATTATGATCTAAAGGACGATACAGCAAACTTAAATGCAAACATATCCTTTTGGAGAAACCAGATAAAAAATATTGACACTTTGCGGATAGAAATAAAAAAAGGTGATTACATGAATGTCAGGTTAGCCAATACTCTGGCAGCATCCATAAGAGGCTATGATAACTTTCTGTATCATGACCGTACCATTGCACAATTAAAAAGCACTGGAAATTTCCGCCTGTTAAATACTGCATTGGCAGATTCAATAATGGAATACGATTCTTATATAACGAGCCAGCTTAGAGATCAGGAAACACACGGTCAAAAATTATATATTGAAGTGAACAACTTGCAGAACAGGATATTTGATACAGGCCTTTGGGATATCTTCTTGAAGAACGGACCAGCCTATACTGATTCATTACTTACAGCAAATCCAAATCTTTTTAAAATTCATACAGAAAATAAAGAATTGTTATTTGAATATTACAACGCTCTTAATTTTTGGCAAGTGGGGATTGGTTGGCGCTTTCGCTCATGCATATATCTGCAAAAGAAAGCTGTCAATCTCATTAACCTGATTCAAAAACAATTTCCATTGGAAAAGGAATGAAGCATTGAACCATTAAAATCTGAAAATAAAAAAACCATGGAAGTACATCACGAAGCTTTAAAAAAATATAATTTCTGGTTGAAATACACCAGGAATGCAGCGGAGAAATTAATATCTGATATTCAAAAACAATACGATAGAAATATGAATAATAAAACAAAAGAAAGGATTATTAAAATGATTATTTATACCATCATTGGTTTTGCAATTGCTTTCTTCTGGCACAAGATGAAAGAAAAATAATAATCGAAAAAGATACGGATAACTAAATCAACCAATCGGACAATCAAAACTTAATAATATAAACAAATGGAAGTACATCATCATCCGGATCTCCATCATAAGAAGAAAAATTTCAAGGAATATTTTTTAGAGTTCTTAATGATATTTCTTGCTGTGTTTCTTGGTTTTATTGCAGAAAATATTCGGGAAAAACTCAGCGAAAAGTCAAAGGGGAAAGAATATGTTATCAGCATAAAAAAAGATCTTATTGCAGATACGGCAGCCATAAATGATTTCGGACCTTCATCATTTCTCCGGATAAATCATTTAGATTCTTTGATCTGGATGCTGCAGCAGCCCGCGCCAACTTCCAGTGGAAGCCAGCTTTATTACCTGGCAAGAGGTGCCACAAGAGTAAGAATGTTTGAACCTACCAACAGCACTATCACAGAGTTGGAACATTCAGGAAATCTAAGACTGATAACCAATAGAAAAGTAATTGACGCTCTAATAAAATTTCAAAGAATTATTGAGGCTTACAAAACGCTTATGCCAGTTGACATACGTGAAGCAGAGCTGTTATATCCTTTGCTCGGAAATCTTTTTGACGCTTCCGTATTTAATACGATGGTAAAAACCGGTGGTACAGACTTTTCCATAGATACCTCTGCATCGATTTTTGCAAATCTCATCAGGCCGGCAGGCAATCCACAGTTAAGGAACCATGATCCGGATAAGATTAATTTACTGATATTTTATTTGCACGAACGCAAATCAAGTCTTATAGGCGAGGCAGGAATATTACAGGAACAAAAAAAAGCCGCGTCTTCACTCATAAAGGTTATCAATGAAGAATATCATTTAAACAACGAATAAATCAAAACAATGGAAGTACATCATCATCCCGATCTTCAACATAAGAAGAAAAATTTCAAAGAATATTTTTTAGAATTCTTAATGATATTTCTTGCGGTTACACTGGGTTTTATTGCAGAAAATATCCGTGAGAAAATAACTGAACATCATAGAGCTAAAATTTACGCAGCGGAAATGGTTAATGATCTTGTGTCGGATACAATTCAGCTAAGAAGGTATATCAATTATATGACCAATGCAGATCATAATGTGGATACACTTTTTCAATTGCTTTCGGCGCATGAGCCAAAAGAAATTCCGTCAGGTAAATTATATTGGTATGGGTTGTTTGCAGGAGCGTCAGAAAGCTTTGTGCCCAATGATGCCACTTTTGAGCAAATGAAAAGTTCCGGCTCCCTTAGTTATTTTACCCACAGTTCCATTGCCAAAAAAGTAGCCGAGTACGACCGCTTTTGCAGAAAAATGAAATCAGATGATAACAGCGATGATGGCATTCATGTGGAAATAAGAAAGGTAAGAGCGCAAATATTTGAGTTTAAATACAATGCAGTTGCCAATAATATTTACCAGGCCAGCCGGGTTTTATTTGATCGAAAGAGGATCGATTCATTCATAAAAAGCAATCCTCCATTGCTCACTTATGATAAAACCATTTTTAACGAGTATGAAGAATTGGCACGTTCCAGGTTTTTCGATCGTAAAGTAAGTGCCGCCGACACTTTATATCAACATGCAGTAGCATTGATAGGCGATTTGAAAAAAGAATAAATAGTGAATGAGTGAACAGTGAACGAAGAAATAATTACCCTTTATCTTTTATTACTAAAAATCAGAAATAAATATTCAATTAATCAGAAATCAAAAAAATGGAAGTACATCATCACCCGCACGTAGAAAAGAAAAACTTCAAAGAATATTTTCTTGAATTCTTAATGATTTTTCTTGCGGTAACCATGGGCTTTTTTGCCGAGCAGATAAGAGAAAGTTTCGTTGAGCACAACCATGAAAAAGAATATATAGAATCTTTTTATGAAGACCTGAGCCAGGATCAAAAGAATTTGCCGGAATTATCAGACTGGATTCAGAGTGATATAAATGTATCTGATTCGTTGAAGCTACTACTGAAAAATGTTACTCTAAAAACAAGAGCAAACAATATTTATGTGGACTTCAGATTTTTAATTCGCCAGTTGGGGATTAAAAATTTTGTAACCCAAAGAACTATTTTTCAATTGCGGAATGCAGGCGAATGGAGATTGATACGCAACAATCAGGTAACTGACAGTATTTTAGAATATTATAAAAATGTAGAAACGATCGCAGCATTGCAGGAATATTCTTTGATCCATAAAGGAAAGCTTAGAGATTTGTATGCTCCGCTTCTTAAAAGTGATGACTGGGATAAAGTAACAGAAAAAAATTCGGATAACATCATTCATCCGCATGATAACCTGTATCTTAAATCGGTAAACCCGGATGTAATAAACAACTGCCTCTTGGAAATAAGCGATATAAAAGGAATACACAAAGGCTTTAAAAACGAAGTGATTGATTTGCGAAACGAAGCCACGAGGCTCAAAAAATTAATTGCTCAACATTACCCTGTTAAGCAATAAGTAAATTTAGCTCATAAACAAAATAATGGAAGTACATCATCACGCACAAATAGAAAAAAAGAATTCAAAGAATATTTTTTAGAGTTCCATCAAATGAATAAATAAAAAAGATCACTACTCAAACATGAAAAAATTAAAATCACGCTTATTTGTTGCTTTACTGTTTCTATTGATGGGAAACAATCTGATGGCACAAACATTCGTAACTGACAGCCTTATGCAGGTAATTGCTACAGCAAAAGAAGACAGCACTAAAATTGATGCAATAAACGATATACCCTTTGGATTTTATGAACCCGACTCAGTAATTTATTATGCGCAAAAAATTTTAACCACCGGCTTACAACAAAAAAATGATTTGGTGACGGCAATGGGCTGGCTTAGATTAAGCTATGGTTATTTGGTGATTGAAGATTACAATAAAGCTCTTGAATATGGTTTAAATGCATTGAAGATTGCAGAGGCGCATCATAATTCCGTTGTGTTGGCAGCCGTATATGATCAGTTGGCGATTGATTATGAAGTTATTGACCCGCTGAAAAGCTTACAATATTCCCAAAAAGCTGTAAACTATATTAACAATGGAAAGCCTAATATATTTGATCAGATTATTTTTAGTAATCATTCTTATCTTTTAATTCATGCCAATCGGCTTGATTCTGCTTTGGTATATGCGCAGAAATCCTACCAGGCAAGTTTACCATTTAAGCGGTATGAAGGGGATGCTTTTATTAACGCAGACCTGGCGCAAATACATTTGAGGTTGGGCGATAAGGATCTTGCGCTTCTTTATCTGAAAAGAGTAATGGCTGCTGCTGTAAAGTACAATTCAAAAAGAATATACGCGGCGGCATATTATGATCTTGCGAATTATTTTGACTTCCTGAACCAAAAAGATTCTGCTGTTCACTATTATAAAAAAGTAATTGATACCATGGGACAATTCAGATTTCTATCGAGCACTATTATTCCTGCCAAAAAAATATATGAGTATTATAAAACCATTGGCAATACCGATAGCGCTTTAAAATATAATGAACTGGAATTAATGGCTGTGGATAGTACGATGAACATAAAAAAAATAACGCAGATTCAAAATATGTCTTTTGAAGAAGAGTTAAGGGAAAAAGATATGGCAGCGCAAAATCTTCAATTAATGCAAGACAGGAAATATAATTTGCAGTTGGCTATCCTTGCGGTTGGAATACTTACCCTGATCATTCTCTTTTTATTACTCAGCCGCAGCTTTATTGTAAGTCACAGGCTGGTAGAATTTTTAAGTGTGGTGGTATTGTTGGTTGTATTTGAATTCATCAATCTTTTATTACATCCTTTTTTACGAAAAGTAACAAACGATTCGCCTGCATTGATGTTGCTAGGATTAGTTGCCATTGCTGCATTGATCGTTCCATTACATCACCGCCTGGAAAAATGGACCACCAAAAAACTTGTTGAAAAAAATAAAGCGATACGACTGGCAAACGCAAGGAAAGTAATTGCAGATCTTGACAAAGGCAAAGAATGAAAAACAGTGAAAGGTGAATAAAGAAATCAAAATCAATGAATCAGGCATTACAACATCAGAAATAAAAAATATGGAAGTACATCATCATCCGGATCTTCAGCATAAGAAGAAAAATTTCAAAGAATATTTTTTAGAATTCTTAATGATTTTTCTTGCGGTAACGCTTGGCTTTTTTGCGGAAAGCATCCGGGAACATATTGGCGATCATTCAAAAGAAAAGCAATACCTGTCCTCACTTGCTATAGAACTGCAATACGATACAAGCCAATACAATCATGTATTGCAAACTGTAACTTACCTGCGTCCTATTCTTGATTCACTGTATGAGAACGCAAAAGAGGCAAAACGCTTTAACTACACCTTACAAGGTAAATGGAACACACCTGTAAATGAAATGGCCGTTACTTATCAACCGTCATTAACCACAATTGAGCAATTAAAAAGCTCCGGTAACCTCAGGCTTATAGAAGATAAAAATGTCGCTAACAAGATAATGGGATATGCCACATTTGTGCAGAATAATATAGAAAATTCCAGGATCAATGATATGAACGATGCTGCCAACACTATTTATGCGCAAGAGGATGCTATTACTAATGAAGCAGACTTCAGCAAAAAGATAGATGATAATATGCAGCATAAAAGAGCTCTTGAAAACAGCGATTTATACAATATGCCTTTGTTGCTGAAAGATTCTGTGACGTTAAACAGGCTCGCTAACAGTTTTGTCAATTTTAAGGCAAGAACCTATGGCTATTCAACTGTAGTGAGTAAGGCAGATACGTTAGCAACAGCGTTAATTGAATTAATCAGGAATAAGTATCATTTAAACAGCGAATAAAATCAACACAACAGTCCTGTCATCAGAAACAAACATTATGGAAGTACATCATCATCCGGATCTTCATCATAAGAAGAAAAATTTCAAAGAATATTTTTTGGAATTCTTAATGATTTTTCTTGCAGTAACACTGGGTTTTATTGCAGAGAATATTCGTGAAAATTACGTTGAACATAAAAGTGCGAGAGAATATGCAAGTCTGCTGATTGAAGACCTTGCTACCGATACGGTGGAATTAAACCGTGCTGCGCATGTACAGAATTTAATTATCACAGCAGGAGACAGTTTGGGAAATTTACTAATTAGCGATCCTAAATTAATTGTTGGAGGCAAACTGTATTATTATGAATATTTATCAAGCGCCCGCTGGAATTTCATTTCTCGTGACGCCACACTTCAGCAGTTAAAAAGTTCAGGAGCATTAAGGTATCTTGGTGATACATCACTGATTCGAAAAATTATGAACTATGAAGAGTCAGTAAAAGTTATTTATTTAGGTCAAAACCGGTTCGAACCGCAAAAAATAGAAAATTGGAGCTTGGTTCAAAAAATCTTTGATCAGTCCTATTTCAATTCATTAGATTCTTTAGGTGATTTTGCAATTAATTTTAAAGTGAATGATGAAAGAGCAATGCGGTTCATGAATAATAATTATCCTTTACTTAGCTATGATAAAGATTTGTGGCAACAGCTAAGAAACTGGGCTTATAGTTCTTCCAGAAATTACCGGGTAGAAATTCAAATATTTAACGCTGCAAAATTACAGGCAATTATAGCAATGGCTGCTTTAAAAAAAGAATATCATCTTCTATGAGTGAAGAAAACATGCCCTCAGAAAATTCTAAAAAAGAAATACTAAATTCTAAACAGGAAGAGGTAACTAAAAATATTTCACAACAGAAAACCATTGAGCAAACTGAAACACAACCCGAAACTCAAAACTAAAAACATGGAAGTACATCATCACCCAAACGTAAAGAAGAAAAATTTCAAAGAATATTTTTTGGAGTTCCTAATGATTTTTCTTGCGGTAACGCTTGGTTTTTTTGCTGAGAATATAAGAGAAAATATTTCTGACAAGGAACATGTTCAACTGCTTTCCGAACAACTGGTAAATGATCTTAAAAAAGATACAGCAGCGCTTAATAAAAATATTTCGCTGGAAACGGTTTTTACACGAAAGGAAGATAGTTTGTTTTATCTTTTGCAACAGCCTATAGGAAAAGCAGATAAAAAAAAAATGCAGGAGTTAATACTTGACTGCTATAACGTCACCATTTTCAGAGCTTCATCCGGAGCGATAACGGAAATAAAAAACGAATTACATCTAAAACAGTTATCCAATTCAAAAATCATGTCTTACATCACTGATTACGAATCAGATTTATCGAGGTTGCAGTACATGGAAAACTATCAGCAGCAGAATGAAAGGCAATATACACAAACATTTATTATTGCACATTTTACTCCTGCTAACATACGCTCTGGTCTTACAAGCGACTTTAATAACCATGTTACAGATGCGCAAGTAAGAAATCTTACCCAGAACGATATGACACAGTTGAGTGTAAGCCTGGAGGATATTGAAGCATACGATAAGATATTTATCATAAATTATAGCAAAACAAAAGAAACTGCTGAAAGACTTATGAATTATGTAACTGATGAGTTCGATTTGCAAAAAAATCAATAAATAGTTTCATCAGCATTCATTATTTGAATTGAAACGTAAAAACAATGGAAGTACATCATCATCCTGATCTTCAACATAAGAAAAAAAATTTCAAGGAATATTTTTTAGAATTCTTAATGATTTTTCTTGCGGTTACGCTTGGTTTTTTTGCTGAAAGCTACCGTGAATATCTGAACAAATGTTCAAAAGAAAATGAATATATGGCTTCTCTTACCGAAGATCTTAAAACTGATACAGCGTCATTAAATTTAAGCATCAATACACTGATACCTTATCATTTAAAATGGATGGATTCCACAAGGTATTTGTTACAAATGCATGATCATACCGGAATGGACAGAATGGTTTACCAGGCATTAATAGTTGGAACAGCATGGACCTATGATTTCCATTTCTCAGAAAGAACATTATCTCACCTGCACAGTACCGGTTTTTCTTTGATAAGAAAAAAAGAAGCCATCAATGCAATCAGCAATTTGGAAAGTAATTACAAGCTTTTTTCGCCCGTGATTGATGTGATGCAGAATATGCAGAACGATATTGATATTTCTTCTTACGCATTCCTGGATGGAACTGCTAATTATAATGCAGGAAAAATTGCATTTCAAAATCCTTTGGTCACAAGGCTTAAACTATCCGATGTGCCGGCAACAGCATTGGTAAAGTGGCAAAACAAAAATGCCATCATAGGTTATGCGGACAAACTTGATAAATACAGTTATTACCTGAGAACAGGGATCATAGACGATTATGAAATTTTTGATAAAGAAATTGCAGAAACGATAAAAGTCATTCAAAGAGAATATCATCTTCAATAATATAAACAATGGAAGTACATCATCATCCCGATCTTCAACATAAGAAGAAAAATTTCAAAGAATATTTTTTAGAATTCTTAATGATATTTCTTGCGGTAACGCTTGGATTTATTGCTGAAAATATACGTGAAAAAATCACAGAACATCATAGAGCTAAAACTTACGCGGCGGAAATGGTGAATGATCTTGTGTCCGATACAATACAGCTAAGAAAGTATATCATTTATATGACCAATGTAGATCATAATGTGGATACACTTTTTCAATTGCTTTCGGCGCATGAGCCAAAAGAAATTCCGTCAGGTAAATTATATTGGTATGGATTGTTTGGAGCGGCGACAGGAACCTTTGTGCCAAATGATGCCACTTTTGAGCAAATGAAAAGTTCCGGTTCCCTTAGTTATTTTACTCACAGCTCGATTGCAAAAAAAGTAGCGGAATACGACCGGCTTTGCAGATCAATGAAATCAGCTGATAACAGCGATGAAGCCATTTATGTGGAAGTAAGAAAAATAAGAGCGCAAATATTTGAGTTTAAATATAATGCAGTTGCCAATAATATTTACCACGCCAACCTTGTTTCGTTTGATCAAAAACGGATTGATTCTTTCTTAAATAGCAATCCTCCATTGCTCACTTATGATAAAACTATTTTCAATGTGTATGAAGAATTAGTTCGGTCAAGGTTTTTTGAATATAAAGTGAGTCATGCAGACAATTTATACCAGCACGCTGTAGCATTGATAGGCGATTTGAAAAAAGAATAAATAGTGAATGAGTGAACAGTGAACGAAGAAATAATTACCCTTTATCTTTTATTGCTAAAAATCAGAAATAAATATTCAATCAATCACAAATCAAACAAATGGAAGTACATCATCATCCCGATCTTCATCATAAGAAGAAAAATTTCAAAGAATATTTCCTGGAATTCTTAATGATATTTCTTGCGGTTACACTGGGTTTTATTGCAGAAAATATCAGGGAACATCTTGCAGACAAAACAAAAGAAATAGATTTCATTGTATCATTAAAAGAAGATGTGTTAAGTGATACTGCTTCGTTGCAGCGGGTAATTCCTGAAAACCAACTTCAGTTTGAGAAACTAGATAGTTTATATTCTCTATTGCAATTGGTCATACAAGGAAAACCCTTTTCTATAGAAAGGTTATATTATCTAAACTTCAGGTATGGCTACGGTTTGCTGTACTTTTCTGCAAATGAAAGAACCATAAGCCAAATAAAAAGTACAGCCTCTTTTGACCTTATAAAAAGGGATAGTATTACAGAATACGAGAACCGTAATGAGCAAAGGATGCCTTTGGATGTGCAGGGCCTTAAAGAATGGACTGATGATCTAGACAACTTATCTGAAAAGATATTTGACTACAGCCTGGTTAAAACATTTTGGTTCTATGGTGGTGCTGATGTTTTTTTAAATGATTCATTACAGTTGGAAATTAGTAGCGACAAGCAATTATTGAAAGAGTATGGCAATAAAGTACGGTCGCTGATGATGATGGTAAATGTGCTTGAACATGCGGAGCAGGACCAATTAATAAAAGCTAAAAATCTTATTGCAACTTTAAATAAAGACTACCATCTAAAAAATTAAACCATATCAATGGAAGTACATCATCATCCTGATCTTCATCATAAGAAGAAAAATTTCAAAGAATATTTCCTGGAATTCATCATGATCTTTCTTGCGGTAACGCTTGGATTTTTTGCAGAAAGTATCAGGGAAAATATTTCCAACAGGCACAAAGAATCGAAATATATGAAAAGTCTTGTCAGCGAATATTTCAATAAGCTGTGGACTTTTTATGCTTTAGCTAAAGGATATGAAAAAATTATTTGACAATGAAAAAAGCCGGTGCTATAACCCTATTGAAGAATATTCAGAATGAATATAAAACTGAAACCGAGGTGATTTTTTCTTTTTTGAAAAATACGTTTTTATCAATCATAAATCATAAATCAAAACTTATGGAAGCACATCATGATCCCGATCTTCATCATAAGAAGAAAAAATCTCGAAGAATATTTTCTGGAATTCATCATGATATTTCTGGAACTGAATTGAAAATAATTTGAATTCAGATGCACAATACATTTATCTTTATT
>Ga0207652_10000865_pt1 | contig 28653 bp, 22 predicted proteins | sample KBSC63BmetaG_FD_184334 | JGI IMG/M metagenome (GOLD analysis project Ga0207652, IMG submission 184334) | Corn rhizosphere microbial communities from Kellogg Biological Station, Michigan, USA - KBS C6-3B metaG (SPAdes) (version 2) | ecosystem: Host-associated > Plants > Roots > Rhizosphere ...
CGACGCGTGGGCAACGGCCAGCCAAACTCCCGCTGCAGACGTCATCAACACCGAGATCCGCTAGCCCTACGCTTGCCCCACAAGGGCAAACAGTTGCTCGTGTTGCGACGATCGCTAGAAACTGCCCGGTTGAAAATTGACCCCCTGATGGTCATTCCTCGGTTTGGCCGGCCGCGGGGACGCGGCCGAGGTCTCTGTCTTTGAGGCGGTAGCTGTCGCCCTTGAGTGCGATGACTTCGGCGTGATGCACGAGCCGGTCGATCATCGCGGCGGCGACGACGTCGTCACCGAAGACTTCGCCCCATCGGCCGAACGGCTTGTTGGACGTGACGATGAGCGAGGCGCGTTCGTAGCGGGAGCTGACGAGCTGGAAGAACAGGTTCGCGGCTTCGGGTTCGAACGGGATATAGCCAACTTCGTCGACGACGAGTAGCGGGTAGCGGCCGAGGCGGACGAGCTCGGTTTGCAGCCGGCCGGCATGGTGGGCGTCGGCGAGGCGCGCGACCCATTCCGAGGCGGTGGCGAACAGGACGCGGTGGCCGGCTTGGCAGGCGCGAATCGCCAGACCGATCGCAAGGTGGGTCTTGCCGGTGCCGGGCGGCCCGAGGAACACCACGTTCTCTTTGGCGGTGACGAAGTCGAGGGTCCCGAGGTGCATGACGGCGTCGCGTTTGAGGCCGCGGGCGTGGTCGAAGTCGAACTCCTCGAGGCTCTTGCGGGCCGGGAACCGCGCCGCGCGGATCCGGCCTTCACCACCATGACTTTCGCGGGCGGAGACTTCCCGTTGCAGGCAGGCGACGAGGAACTCCTCATGCGTCCATGACTCTGACCTGGCGCGTTCGGCAAGCCGGCCGACCGACTCGCGCAACGTCGGTGCTTTCAACGCGCGGGTCAGGAACGTGATCTCCGCGGCAACGTCACGTGCCTTCGTGGTGGCCATCAGGCGACACCACCATCGACACCGTGGGCCGTGTCGTAGTCGTCGAGGCAGCGGATCTGAACATCGGGTTCTGCGGCCGGACGGACCAGCCCGATCCGGTCGCGGCGCAGCAGCTTCGCGGCGGCGACATGCTCGGGGTCGCTGATCGTCTGATGCCGCGCCCAGATCCGCTCGTGATCAGCGACGGTGCGCCCCTCGCAGAACACTTTGACCCGTGCCAAGTCGGCGACGATCTCGATCCGTCGGCCGATCACAGCCGGGTGCACCGAGTAGTCGTTGCTGTCCAGGCGGATGTAGTGGTCACGCGGCAACCGTGTCGAGGATCGCCAGCCCGTCGCGGGCGCGACCGGCGGCAACGGCAGCATCGCGGCCCGGTCCGCGGCGATCCGATCGATTGGTGCGCAGCCGAGCGCACGTCGCCAGCGGTGGTTCACCGGCGTCAGCCAGTCACTCAACTGAATGTTGAAGTCCGCCGGGGAGCTGAACGTGCGGCCGGGCAGGAACGAGGTCTCCAGATAGTCATGCGAGCGTTCGACCAGCCCTTTCGCTTCCGGGTCGCGGGGTTTGCAGACATAGACCTTGGTCGCCAGCGTGCCGCGGAACGCCTGACACTCCGCGGTCAACGCCGAGGCGCCGGGACGGTACTTGCCGATCGCGCCTTCACCGTCCCAGACCAACAGCCGTGGCACCGCTCCCAACATGGAGAGCAGCTGCCACCATCCAGCGAACAGATCCTCGGCGGTGCGCGACGGGATCAGCACGGCGAGCAGCCAACGGGCATAGCCGGTGACCATCGTCAGCACAGGCAGTTGCTTCGCGGTTCGGGTCTGGCCGAACCCGACCGGGATCTCGATCGGTGGGAACCACAAGTCGCACTGCGCGACCTCACCGGCGAGATAGCTCGTGCGTGACGCCGGGTCAACCGGCAGATACGCCGGCCGCAGCTGCGCGACCCGGTCTTTGAGCACCGTGATCCCGCGGGTCCAGCCAATCCGTTCCGCGATCACCGTCGCCGGCATCGTCGGATACACCTTCAGCAGCTCACGGATCCGCGGCTCGACCTCGTCCACGATCGACGGCGCACGAACACGCACATACTTCGGTGGGTCGTCGCTGGCCAACGCCGCCTTCACCGTGTTCTTACTGATCCCCATCACCCGCGCGATCGCCCTGATCGGCATCTCCTCGGCTCGATGCAACCGACGGATCTCCGCCCAGTCCTCCACTGACAACACCCGCTTCCTCCTGGCTCGGCTAGAGCCAGGCTTGGTGGAAGGGGGTCAAAATTCGGGCGGCGACACGGGGTCAGTTTTCAGGCGGCGGCGACAACGCGATACAAACGATCTTGAACGAGAATCGCGGCCCGCGAAAACCGCGTCTGACAACCTGGGCTTTCGTGGTGGTCCCAGACAGATTCGAACTGCCGACATCCTCGTTGTGAGCAAGGCGAACGACGCTCTCAGAGGGATCCGTTCGGCTTCTCTCTCAAAGTGCGTGCCTGCCCTCCTATGCCCTCCTGCTGCCCTCCTAAAAGATCTTGGAAACCAGGACCGGAAGAGAAACCGCAGGTCAGAAAGCCTGTGAAAAGTGGAGCTGAGGGGACTCGAACCCCTGACCCCTTGCATGCCATCAAGATTTCAACACCCAGCACATGCTGGGAACTCTTGGCAAATGCCCAGGTCAGAGGCCTGTTGAGGGAACCTGAGTATGGCTGAGAGAAGTGGAGGAGTGCAGATTTGCACTCCTCTTTGCACTCCCGAATGATCTTGCTTTTGACCTACGATTCAGCTCAACTCGCGCTAACACGGGAACGGCAACCATGGCCTGGGCTGATAAGAAAAAGGGCGGCTACGTCGGCCGCTACCGTGGCGCGGACGGCGCCCCTCACAGCACCCACGACGGTCTGTTTACGAGCAAGCGCGCAGCCACCAGGGCCGCCCAGAAGGAAGAGCAGAAAGTCGAGGACGGCCGGTGGATCAACACCGCCAAGGCAGACTCGACAACGTTCTCGACGTACTTCGAGAACCGCTGGATCAACGAGCGCACCCTCGAGATCAACGGGCGAGCCACCTACTGGTCGCACTACCGCGCCAAGAACTTCGGCCTGAAGAGCTACTTCGGCGACAAACCACTGTCGAAGCTCCGGCACTCCCCCGTCATCCAGGAGTACGTCAACGCAATGCAGAAGGCCGGCGTAACGCCCCGCACCATCAAGGGCCGCGTCGACACGCTGCGCGTCGTCCTCTCCGCGAAGAAAGGCGTTAGCGCCCGCACCGACGGCTTGATGGACGCCGACCCGTGCTCACTGGTCACCCTGCCCACCGTTCCGCAGCGAGAAGTCCAGATCTACCTGCCTGACCAGGTCGACTCGTTGGTTCAAGCGCTCCCGCAATGGTGGCGGCTGATGACGTGGTTCGACTCCGAGACCGGGTTGCGATGGGGCGAACTCGCCGGTCTGCGCGTACGCGACGTGGACTTCCTGCGCCGGCGCGTCTCGGTAAACCACACGATCATCGAGGCCAAGAAATCGGAAACCGGAAACGGCACACGCTTCGCGTTCAAGGAGTACGTCAAGGACGAGGACATCCGTTCCGTCGGCATCAGCCAGGAGACGATCGACATGCTCGCCCAGCACGTCGCCGACCGCGGTCTCAGCGAAGACGACCTGCTCTTCTCAATGCCGACGATTCGCGTGCTACGAACCGGCAAGCGTGAAGTCATCGACGTCATCGACCGGCGCAACGAGGCGTGGCCCTGCGGACTGCCCATCAGCCGCAGCCACTTCCGAGATCAATGGATTACAGCCATTGCTGAGGCTGGCGTCCCGTACCGACGTCGCCACGATCTGCGTGCCTCATTCATCTCCTGGTTACTCGACGATCCCAACCTGTCCCCCCAACACGTCATGGACATCGCCGGCCACGGCCGGTGGGAGACCACGAAGAAGTACAAGAAGTCCCTCGACCGGCACCAGGAACTCGGTGTGGCCGCGATCGAAAGTGTGCGTGAGCGATACCGGTCAAGCTAGCCATCGGGTCTGCCTGGTCACAGTGGCGGATGCGCAATCAGACAAGCCGGTGAGGATTGTCGTTCTTTCGACCCGCAGCCGATCTCCGACGCGGGAAGTAGCCGCGCTACACACCCGCTCCTCGCCCGCAGCGTCAATGTCGAGTAATGACGGCTCTGTTCGGAGAGCTGGATGTCACTCCACCGTCGCCCTCGATGTTGTGGCAGGTGGTTGGTGACTGTTGCGGGCGGCCGGGTCCGCGTCGGAGACGCGACTTCAGGGCAAGGTCACGCCACGGTCACCATTAGCAAATGCTTCTCGCGCCTCTTGGTGCCCTGGCGCGCTTGCTTTACCAGGCCGAGACGTTGCAGCCTGTGAAAAAGGTTGCGGTTTACGTCATACGGCAGTTTCAGTGTTTGGCCTGGCGTTCCCTCCAAACCGGCGTAGTCACCGCCGAGCGACGAGAGTGCCGACAGCACTTGCTTGGGATCGCCGTCTAGGTCCAGGTATCGGTCGGCCAGTGCGATCAGCGTGTCGGGCGTGACATTCGCCGCCGCATAGCGGTGAAGGTCGTCCGTCGTGACGCTGTGCTGGCCGCTTGCCAGGAATTTGCCGGCCGCATTCCATGCCACGGCGTCGTCTGACGGCGCGAACTCGCCGATGCGCTGCACGATGATCTCTTTGACCGGAGCCTGAATGGGTGCACTATTCAGAAGGGCGGGAAGTTTCTCGGCGGGCAAGATCCCGGGCGAGACGAAATCGGCAAAGTTGGGTGAGGCGGCGACGGCGCCTTCGTACGTCGGCCAGTCTGCGCCCTGGTATCGCTCGAATATTTGCGGATCCTCAGCGACGAGACCAGCCTTGAGTAGCTGGGCCACAAGGTCGCCGGCTTCCACCGGTACGGCTGCCGCGGCGAGCGGGGTTGACAGCCGTAGGCTCTCCACAAGATGCACGCGGTCCGCAGGGCGCGGGATTTCCTGAGCTGCTTGCAGGAGGCTCCCGGCAACGGCAACTAGGTCGGGTTGCTCGTCTTGATCGTTGACGGTTATCGTTCCCGCGGCCGTGAGCAGGGCACCAAGTTCGCTATCTATTCCGTGCTCGTCGCGGTAGGCCGCGATGTTGCTGAAAGAGGCGGGGAAGCGTCGGTGCTGCGCGAGTTGCTTCCAGACGGAACTGGGAACCGTCTGCAGGTCTTCGACGAGACAGTCGGGTGACGCGCGGGAGATCAGTGAGGACGTCTGCTCTGCGTCCCAGAGCGGCGCAACCTCGTTAAGAATCGCCTCGAAAGACCGGCAGTCGTTCACGGTGAAAGGCGTAGCGTCATCCTCGGCAACGGCATCAAGGTAGTCACCGGGCGCACCAAGGCAGTCCTCGTACAGACGCGTGTCGGTCTGCTTGACTGCGTCAAGCGCGAGCGTGGCGTCAGTCGTTTTCAGCGCGGCGCGTAGATTCATTGCGGTTACGGGATAAAGATCCGCAGCGATGACCGCTTCTCGGACTGCCGGGCCGAGGGGTCGCAGGTCCGCGAACCATGCGCCAGCGACCTTGGCCACAGTGATGACAGCGCCAGCGTCTGCGCCCCCGTTGTCGGCCGTGAAGGCGGACAGAGTCTCGTAGTGACTCGTGAAGAAGCGCCCAACATCTTCGTCGACCGCGTATTCCAAATTTGGCTGCAGTCCAAGGAGTGCCGCATTTACTAACTTGCCGCGCTGCTGCTGCCCCCGTCGCGCGTCACTAATCAGGAAGCGAAGCACGTCTCGCCAGCGGCTGCTCAAGCGTCGGATCAACTCATCGGGATGAGCGCCGCCGGAAATGTACGCCTCGACAAACTGACGCTCCGGCTCCCCGAACAAGGACAGACGATCCAAGGTGGTCTCGAGTCGCTGGTCACTCGTCGCCAGTAAGCGGTCAAAAATCGACACGTTGTACGCGCTCCGCCCGCGCAAGCAGGAGGGTCCCAGCCCGGGCTCAGCAAGTAGCGCGTCTACTTCGTCAGTGGACAGCCTGTAGTTGGTGTCGCTGGTGTTGGTGTCAATGTTCCGGAAAACAAAGGTCTGTGCATTGCGAGTGAGCCGGCTGCCGTAGAACTGGCCCACGTAGAGCGAGAAGTTGTGATCGATCCAGCCGTCGAGAACAAGGCCGACTGCAAGCGGTGACCGGAGGGTCTCACGCACCACCTGCGCGAAGGGTCGCGCTTGCTGTCCATCGACGCGCGTCGTGAACTCTGGACGCGCAGCCAAGTCCTTCATGGACGCTCCACGCAAGAAGTCCCTGTCGCGCATGTGTTTCAAGATGCGTTGGCGCAGAACCTCCTCGTCGTGCGCGTTCCATTCATCTTGTGAAACCGAAACTCCGACCACAGCCTGAACGTCATCCAAGGACAGGCTTACCGTCTGCGCCGCGTACCCCGGCCTAGTCGGCACCTTCACTGTCATTTCGCCGGCATGTAGGAGCGACCACCAGAACGCTGACGTGGGAAGGGCGTCTTCCGTGAAGTCTTGGCCGCCGACCTGCATCGTTAGCCCGCCGCCCACTCGCATCGGGGCGTCGCGTGTGATGAGTCGCAATGTTGCCAGCAGTTGCGGCGCGAGGTCTTCCGCACGCGCGGTCGCCAATTGCTCGGCCGCGCTTGCATCCTCTAAGCCACGGAGATCCTCGTCGACGTCCGCCACCGACAGGTTCACAACCTCGCGGTAGACCTGATAGATGGCGTCTAGATCGCTGCGGCCATGAACGATGTTCTCGAAGTCGCCCAGGTGGAGATGTTTGTACAGGACCAGTGCGAGAACTGTGTCGACGTTGAGTTCCGGAGCGCCTTTGCCCTGCTCGATCAATACGTCGACGAAAACGCGGAACTCGTTCGCGATGTTCTTCAACATGCGCATGTCCGGGACGTGCCGCGCAGCTAGGTCGACCAGTGCGCTAGACGGGCGGCTTTCGCCCGCCAGGTCTAGTTGGTCGGTCAACAGGTCTCGCGCGGTCCGATGTGTGACGAAGGGGACCATCGGGATCACGAGATCAAAGAACTTGGTCCGGTTCGCTCGCTCTATGTCGGCCTCGGCGGCCGCGGTTAGCACCGCACGTTGCTCTGCGGGCATTGTGCGGCTGTCGTCGTCAGGACTCGCCTCGCTGTCATCCGTGGGTTGTGCGCCGAGCTTCTCGAAGACACTGTCGCGGAGGGCATAAACAAACCGAATGTTTCGGTTGACTTGCTCGGAGTTGTTGAGCAGCGTATTCAACTCGCGGAGTGCCTCGAAGATGCCAGGATTCTCGAACCGGTCGAGATCCTCGAACACCACCACATCCCACTTAGTGACCTCGAAGAAGTAGATGATTTCTGCCAGATACTTGTCGAAGTAGCTGGACGGCTTGGGCGTCAGCGTCACAGTGGCGCCGGCCGCCGACACATTCGTGATCCAGAACCGTTGATGCATGAGCGATCTGAGCCATGTCAGACCTACCGTCGCCAATGCCGCGATACCACCGGCTGTAACCGCTTCCCAGCGCCCGCTTCCTGCGAGGTCTGGGTCCCACCCAAGGAGCCTGAGAGCTCCGCCAACTCCGATAACTAGTGCGGCTGATGTCACGGTCGTTCGGGCGCGTTGAAACCTCGAGACCCTGTGGAAATTGGAGGCTGGCAGCTTCGCCGGGGGCATCCGGTACAGCAGTTGCTTGACGATCGCCTTCTGAATGCGATTGGTGAGGTCCTCGGGACCATCAGGATCGGCATCACCGGGCAGCTTGTTGTCGCCGAGGCTCGCAATCGACACGTTCAAGACCTGGTGATCAGTCGAGCGCATCAGCTCCGCGATCACGCTGGATTTCCCTGACCCGTAACCGCCGGTGATGGCGACGTTGCGGACGTGCACGCGGCGCAAAGCTGCCTTGAGATATTCGACATAGGCGCCGTGCTGTGCTTCGTCGTACGCCGGCGTTAGGGGCTGCAAGTCACGCACGCGAGCTTCAGCTCCGGCACCCGAGGCATCGGGACCCGGCGGTTCGGCTGACCGCTGCGGGTTATCGGTGCCAGTCATGGGCGGCCCTTCATAAGGAGCGTTCGCGAGCTATGCCGCAATTATCCCGTGGTTCCAGGGCGAGAGTCCCGATTTGCCACGCGACAAGGCCGCCCGGGCGCCTGGACTGTCTGTAGTTGATCTTGGTCTGCGCCGAACGCTGCTGGAGTGGTAGATCTGCGGCTTGACTTGACCGTCCTGGCTTTGCCGAACCTACGATCCGGCGCGTGCGCGAATGAGGTCCCCAGATACTCGTTGCGTCAACGGGAGCCGAACGAAGACGAAGTCTTGGTCTTCGCGTTCGATGCGAAGCATGGGTGGCCAACCACCAGGTGGCATGTCGAACTGAGTGTGCTGCCCGAAGATCATTTCCGATCCATGCAATCTGGATCCGTGCGCGGTGAGGCTGCGGAGTCTGTAGATGTCGCCCCGGCGCTGCCGCAGGTACCTGAGCTCATCGGGTTCTGTGACCGATGCGACTAGGTTCCAGAACTGCTTGCGTTCATTGGGTTCTGGGCCCGCCAGGGCCTCAATACACGCGACGAAACACACAAGAGCCAGCGATGGATGCTGACGTCTGACCAAAATGCCCTCGTGCCACAGGCTGAGTGCGCTGGCCAAAGCTCGATCATGTGCGACGCGCGAAGCGAGCTGCTCAATGATGTCGGGCAGCGGCTCCTCTACTGGTGGAAGTGGGGGGTCGCGTAACCAATCAGCAGGCGCAGGCCACGACTGCGGGACGGATGGCGGTTGCTGCGTACACGGCGAGGGTGCGGATCGGACGTTCCAAGGCTCGCTCCAGGCCAGCGATAAGCATGCCGCGAGCTGCCTGACCTTCTGGCCGGCATCTCGAAGTTCCGTCGGCGATACACCATCGCCAAGGACAAACACGGGTCGTGAAATGAACGCAGTGGTACCGGCCAGAGTTTCCGTCTCGAGACGGTAGTACTCCACAAGGGGAGAGTCGCCAGGGCGAAGCGTCAGACCGAGGCACACGTACTCGCCGTCCAACACTCGGCACTGGTCGTGCGGAAGCGTTAGCAGTCCGGTGGCCTCGGGAGCCCAGACGGGGCCAACCAGACACCACCATTGATCGGAACTGGATGACGCCATCATGGTCGCTCGCAAGATGCCGAGAAAAGCTGATCCATAGTGCCAGCTCGGGGGCTTTATGAGGATTGGCGCACGTCAGCCCCGGCGGAGGCATCGGAGACGCCAGTGCTTAGGTGCTTGATCAAGTCGACGACCGCTGGGGCGCATGCCCTACCTCCCGGCAGCAGCACAGCGCGCGCCAATGGCACCGGTAAGTCGAGCCGAACTCGTTCGACGCACCGGATGAAGTTCTTATCGCTGGTCGCGAAGGCCTCGCAGTCGGGCAGATACAGAGCGATCTGGCTGTCGACCGGTGTTCCTTGGGTAAGCGTCTGAGTTCCTTGTATGACGGGGACACCCCACGCGAGCCAATGCTTGGGCATGCGACGCGGATCGACTTCCCGCGTCCAAAACTGCACCCAGCCGGCGCCATCCCGAGCGATAGCTTCCCGACTCACCCATGGCTCGAGCCATTCCGCCATCGGCGAAGTCGTTGTGCGCGTCACGAGATGGTCCCACCACATCCCAATCCAGGACGCTCTCCACGCCTCGAATGGCTCACCGTCCCATCCGTCCAGCGGCTGCAGGAAACTGCACAGTTCGGTGCTGAGCGAAAGCCCCTCGAACGTCACGGTTCTCAGCGCGGAAGGCATCCCGACGCTCCTGGCTCTCCCGCCGTGACCGCTCAAGTCGGTCACCGCCTAGCCGGTTGATGTACCCCGCCTCCTTATCAGGTGTGCGGCGGGCACGCCGCCACCAATTCCCCTCCCAGTCGGCACGCAGCCGATGCCAGTAGGAGAGGTCTGGTCGCGGGTCGAGCCAACCCGGGCGGTGCCGAGCGATCTCCATACGTAACTCGCCAGCGAGGTCGAACGCCTCCGGCATGGGCCGCAGCCACGACCCTCGCGTGATTGCCTCCGCGCACGCCCGGCGCCTCCCAGGGTCGCCATCGCGTAGCAGCTCGAAGGCAACGCCGGGCGCCGCAACGATGCGGATCCGCGCCGCCCGGGCAGCTAGCCGAACGGTCTCAACGGCGTCGAACTCCGCGAGATAACGCCAGACGTTCGTATCAGGGAGCAGGCGCAGTTCGGCCATGGGAATGAGGGTGGCATCGCGGTTAGGGAATGTCCTGGGTTGACGCCGGAGCACCGAATCCGCCGGGCGGCCCTCGTAGGCAATCGTTTACGGTCCGCCTGAGCGGTAATGCCAGCTCTGACGCCGGCTCATGCCGAGTGCCGGACGTCCAACGTGGCGGGGATACCGCCCCGGATGCAGCAAGACTCGATGGGGCGATGACTTCTCCGGGCCATTCCCGGGCCCGGAGCCAAATCAGCTGCGCCTGCTGAAAGCAGCGCGACATCCTTCCTCGTGTCCGTGGTGCGGAGCCGGCTGATGACTGCTTGCTGGGTCTCCGGCGACCAGTAAATTCGCAACTGCTGCCGGGCTCGCGTCACGGCCGTGTAGAAGATGTTGTGCGTAATGTCGTCTTCGTTGGCGCTGGTGATGACGATCTTCACCGTGTCGTACTCGAGACCCTGAGCCTTGTGAATGCCGACGGCATAGGCCACCTGGAAGGGGACGGTCGTGGTGTCGGTGTCGTCATCTTCATCGCTGATATCGATGCCGTAGACCGAGAACCGAACGGTCGAGTCGGCGACCCACCGGAGGTCGAAGTAGCCCTCCACATCGAGCTCTGTCACAGGCCGGTCAAGGCGAACGTCGAACTGGATGCTGCCCTGGTGGACCTCGATGGCGACGATGCTGCCCTTGAGATTGTTGTAGATGAGCGGCTTGAAGCGGTTGCTCTCTGCGAACAGCACAGGGTCGCCGGCCTTGTATGTGGTCGGGCCCCAGGCAACGGCAGGCTCGGGGTTGCTGGCTTGCAGGAAGCGGTTGATGTTGTTGATGCCATATAGCCCGTCGTAGTTCAAGGCAAGGATGATGTCGTCGGCAAAGTGGTTCTCGAAGAGGCTGGCGTCCAGGACAGTCGAGTAGCCGTTCCGGGCGATGGCCTCGGTGATGCCCTCATCGAGGTTGCGGACCTTGGTCCAGAAGTCCACAAGCTCGGCACTGCTTGTGCGATATGGAGTAGTCAACTCGAAGATGGACGCCGGCTCGATATAGGACCGAACGACATTGAACCAGTTCCCGAACCTGATGGACTCGATCTGGAAGACATCGCCTACGAGCACAAGCAGCTTGAAGCTCGTGTTCTCCAGAATGGCCAGCAGGTCAGCGTTGCTCACTGTCGAGCACTCGTCTATGACCAGCAAGTCGTACTCGCCGCTGGGCGTGCGCGTGTGGCTAGCAATGGTTCTGAAGGTCGCGTTCGGGGCGGTGACACGGCGGCGCAGGTTCTCGACCGCCGGGTGGGTGTTGGCGAGAAACAGCTTTGGGTTGCCGGCGAAGTAGTTGGCGATGTGGTCAACCATGCGGGTCTTGCCTGTCCCGGCAGCTCCATAGACGAGAGCGACGCGAGACTGGGCGAAGAGAGTGCTAAGAGCTGCGCGCTTGGCAGCGTCATCAACGGCGTGCGCCGTCGTGCCGAGCCACTGTTCCACGGCAGCCGCGTATCCGCTCACGCCCCCAGCCGCATGCTCCTGCAACTTGGTGACAATGTCGTAGGTGGTGTCCTCATAGCCCTGGATGAAGACGTGATCCTTATCGAGGACAAGGTCCCTGGCGGGGCGATGCGTGTAGTACAACTTCCGGTTGTAAGTGGCGATGAGGGCGCGCACGTCACCCAAGTCCTCAAGCTCACCGAGCGGCGTATATAGGACCCCTCGGTCCTCCACGTTGCGCTGCACACGCCGGGCCAGCAGTTCGTGGGTGCGGTCGGTGGCGTCGAGGCTATTGATGAGGTCCCAGAAGCGCGGGTTGTGGGCCCGCGGCGCGGTGCAGAAGGGCATGTCGTCAAAGGGAATGCACCCGTAGTCGAGGTTGAGGTTTGACAGGCGGCGGTTGGGTTCCCAGTTGTACTGCGCCTTGAGCCACTCGTTGCGCATCCGCAGGAGCAGATAGCGCAGGACGTTGTGCCCCGGCTTCTCGGCGCGGATGATGCGCCGCGCCTCGTCCATGGCCGGAAAGATCTGTGGGTTGCGGGTGCTGGCAGTTCCCCGGGTCTTCACGTCGCTGTAGCGCTCGGGCGTGGCGTCGATGAGGTCCAGCAGGGTCGAGCCTGCAGTCAGGCCTCCCATCACAAACTTGTACTCGGCTGAGTCGGTGCGCACCTTCGTCGGTTGACCCACGAGGCTGGCGAAGTGGTCGAGCTCGCAGGGCCGGATGGACACTTCCCAGTTGCGAATGAGGATGACTGGCATCTGTTGTCCGAAGACCTCGATGGCGGCCGCCTGGAGGCCCAGATTCGCGGAGTAGTTGTCTGCGATGTCGATGTTCGTGAAGCCAATGAGGCGGTCGGCCTTGCTCACGCGGTTGACGGCCTTGTAGAAGGTGACCTCGTAGTAGACAAGGCCGCCCGTGACGAAGGGTCGCGTCTTGTGGATATAGAAGCGGTCGCGGCGGCCGGAGGTCGCTCGGCCCGGCTTAAGAATCTCGGCGGCGATTTTCTCGTGGTACTCGGCGAGCGCTGGGTCCTGGTCAAGTGGGAACGCCTCAAGGTTGCCGAGGACGGTGACGCCCGTCTGATCATGCAAGAGCGTGCGTAGACGCAGCATGTACTCGTAGTAGCGGAGCATGAGCCGCTCGGACGTGTCGCCGTCGAAGGTGTAGTGGGAGGCAGAGGGCTGGAGCAGGGCGTGGAACTTGGTGACGAAGTTGAGCCGCCCGTTGGCTCTCACCCAAGTGAGTGCCGCTTCGATGGCGTCGTAGTTGTAGTCAGCGTCCCCGTCGCCGGTGTGCAGGTGAACAGCGACCCCCTCGACCAGGTTTCGCAACTGGCTGAGCACGTTCTGCGACAGGAGGTCGCGCTGGCTCGTGAGCATGGCGATGTTGTCGCAAATTGCAGAGTCGGTGGCCGCGATGTGTTGCGCGACGGTGGCCAACCTCGATCCTCCCAGCACAGCGGTTACGACTTTCATGAAGCCTGGATAAGGACAGTAGCGACGGACCAACGACGGCGCCTGTCATTCCCGGCCCTTCGGAGCGTTCGCCGCAGGAGTCGCAAGTGCCTGTCGTGCCCCACATCTCCTGGTTACCGTCCACTTACGCGATGGCTGCCAGCGCGACGCAGAACGTTGACGGCTGCGGACGTCGGCGAGCGGGTCCCTTGCCTTCCGTGATGCTGACGCCTTCACGTGTGCGCGACGCGTCGCCCTGCACGAGCACATCGTCTTCCCGGAGGGCGGCTTCGGGAAACGTGCTCCTGCAGGACGGATCGGGCGCTCAGTGTGTTGTGCCTCCTATACGCGGCAGGTAGGACCGGTTACAAGCCGGCCGAGGTGCGCACAGCTGCCGCTGAGCGAGCGATGGTGCCGGTTTCGCCCTCGACGGTTCTGATCGGTTCCGTGGAAGAAGACCTCGTGACTTACTTCGCAGTCTCAGTCAGGTCTGCAACGGCTGGGCGTTGTCGGCGAACCCACGGACCCAGGCCGGCCAGGACTCTGGCGGCGTCGCCGGGCGTAGGACGAACTTCGTCACGCCGACGTCGACGAACTTCTCGACAAGACGGCCTGCGGCGTCCCAGCCGATAGGCACGAGCGGTCGCGGGTCGCGTTCGGGCCGCCGTTCTCGCGCGAATGCAGGCAGCTCGTCCGGTGCCTCGCCGAATGCCACGGGGACCGTCACGCCGTAGTGGTCGTCGTCGATCGATCGGCCCGCGTCGGCCGCGGCGGCCTTGATGACCGTGATGCCCTCCGCTGCCTCCTCCGGCGTCACCAGGCTGGCGAGCCATCCGTCCGCGAGCCGCCCGATCCGCTGCAGCGCCGGTACCGCCGTTCCGCCGAGCCAGAGGTCGAGCGGCTCGCTCGGGAGGAAACCGACGCTGACGTCGTCGAGGGTGAAGAACTCGCCATGGTGGTTGACGCGCTGCTCCGTCAGGAGACGCCGTACGACGACCAGCGCCTCGTCAAAGACGGCTGCACGGCGCCCTGCGACGTGGAACAGTGCCCGCTCGTGCGCGCGAGCTGCCTGCAGCCCGAAGACGGGCAGGATGCGTCGCGGCGCCAATCTCGCGAGCGACGCGAGCTGCTTCGCGACGTGCACCGGATGCCGCCCTGGCAGGACCATCACTCCGGTCACCACCTTCACGCGGCGCGTACGTGCGACCACGTACCCCATCGCGACGACCGGGTCGAGCAGCGGCGCGGTGACAACCTCCGAGAGCCATAGCGAGTCGACGCCCCGGTCTTCCATCGTGGCAAGGACCGCGTCGAGATCGTCCTCCGGACGTAGGGCACCCAGCCCGATGCCAAGCCGCACCTTCACGCTGGCGATCGTTGCACGGACTGTTGAGATGGGTTCTGAGTCCTCTCACCGAGAACTGCCTGCTGGCCTCAACGCTGATTCGTCCGGGCCTATGAGACGCGCCGCCGGCGACGATGCAGCACCATGGTCGGTGCATTGGTGGAGGATCGCTCAACGAACGCTCGCACGTCACTGGGCCGGAACCGGATCGCGCGACCAGACAGGCCAAGCTCAACCCGCTTGATTCGACCGGCCCGAGCCATCTCATAGACGGTCAGTTTGCATACGCCGAGGAGCTCAGCCACCTCTTCCGCGGTCAATAACTTCTCGACCTCGCCGCTCACGACATCACCGCCACTCTGCTGTCACTAGTGGGGCCTGCGGTCAGCATCGGTCGAATCCGATGACAGCGTCCGGGCAGACGTCGCGCTCGAGCGCCGAGGATCCCTGGGGTGTGTCATGGGCGCTGGCCAAGGTGTAATCGGCAACCGCCCAGCCCTCGTTGTCGCGGACGAACCGCGCGGTCGCTGCGCGTAGGACCACCATGGCGTGCACGACGGGGCAGCCCTCCTCGACGAGCACCCTCAGCGCACCATGCGGCCCCTCCCCCACGTAACCAGTAGTGCATCCGGACAGACGCAGTCTGTTTCCCTTCGTGTCAACCAGCATCATGAGATACGGGTCGTGCGGGTCGTCATAGCCGGGGAACCGGACCGTGATCTCGCGAATGTCAGCAAGCTCATGCCGATGGTCGCGGTAGAACGCGAGGCTGTCCCGCGTGATGCCGTTGCCTGCATCGGAGATTCTCATGGCCACCTTCCCAATGCGCGGTGATGTTGAGAAGGTCAGCGAACGCGCAAGGCGTACCAGAACCATGACCACCACCGCGCAAGTGGTGAATGTGTCTTGACCACGCCGAGGCTGGTAACGGTTTTGGTACGCCCCGGCGACGCTCACAGCAGCGTCGGTTCAGTCGGCGACTGAGGCCGCGATGCCGCGCGAGTCTCTACGTCGGCGCGGATGAATGCGCTGCGCGTCATTGCGTCGCGGTCCACAGCCGGATCCACGTCGTCGCGATGGGTGCCGTGCACGCAGCCGCAACGGTCCCATTCGCGCATTCGGATGAGGACACGGTCGAGCATGTCGTGCCAGGCGACACCGTCGCTCGCGCGCGCGTTCGGCGACTCGTACGCGCCCAACCACGCGACGCGAAGCGCGGCAAGCTCTTCCAGGACCGCGCCGTGGCGATACCAGCAAGCGGGTATCCGTTCGCTCAGGCCGTAGCGATCGACGAGCCAGTCGACCCAGCCGGCGAGCGCAGCCCATTCTTCCCGCGCCTGGTCCCGGTCGAGCGAACACCAGGCGATCGGCGTGGCACCGAGGCCTTCCGCGTCGACCAGCCGTTCCAGCAGGTAGTCGACCTGCGCACGTAGCAGAGTGAGTTCTTCGGCGACGTTCACGCTGGTTCCTCCGCTGCAGCGCGGATGGCGGCGGACTGAGGGAGCCGGGTCCACGGCCGCATCCGGGTGCGGACCGGCGGGGTGTGACGGGCCAGCACGATCGCTTCCCCCGGTGGCATGGTGCGCAACCGTTCGACCGGCAATGCCGGCAGCCGCCGGGTCGCGACGGACAGGCTGCCACCGCCGGGGCCCGTCGTGCGGGTGACGGTGGGCTCGTCGATCTCACCGGCGAGTCGGCTGATCCGGGAGAGGTCGTCTGCTTCCGACAGGCCGCCGAGGACAACTTTGGTCGTGGACGCATCCCAGATCGCCTCGGCACCCGGTTGTCCCCAGCGGTGCCGTGCCTGCGCAAGAGACTGCAAGACAGCAACGGTCGTGATGCCGGTGCCGCCGCCATCAGCGAGCAGATGCGGCAGGCTCGGGATCGGCGCGATGTTGGCAGCCTCGTCAAGCAACAGCAACAGCGGCGGATCCAGCCGGCCACCTGCGCCATGCGCGGCGGTACGGCGGGCGACCCCGAGCACATCCTCGAGGAGCGCTGTGATCAGTGGCGCGACCGACAGCTGTGAGTCGCCGTCCCCGAGCAGATAGAGGGTTCCAGAGGCGGCGATGAACCTGGCAGGGTCGAACTCGTCATCGCCGACCGGTGAGCAAGCATCGAGCACCCGCGGGTCGGCGAGACAATCGAACGCGCGGCGAACACCGCTCCACACGTTGTCGCGTTGCTGCGGATGCGCGGCCGCCTGCGCCGCGAGCTCCTCGGCCCAGCCGGGTGCGGCGTCGCCTTCGCCGCGCAGGATCCGCACGGGTGTCGGATCGGTCGGCCGGCTGGTCCAGGCGAGCAGCTCGCGTGCGGGTCTGCCGGTGAGTGCGGCCGCATGCAGATAGCAGCGAACGACCGCCTCGGTCATCGATTGCCAGTAGTCGCCGTTCGTGGTGGTGCCGACACCGAACTTCGCGGCGGCGGCGAGTGAACGGGCGCGTCCGATTGCGACAAGTGGGTCGTCGCAGCCGCGTTGCGGAGCCCACCGTAGCCGGGGCAGCGCGCGTCGAGACACCATCTGTTGCGGGTCGAAGACCACGACCGGGCCGCACGCCGCGCGCAGCCGGGCGGTGTGCCGGACCACGTCGTTACGCGTCGAGGTGACCATCACCGCTCCGGGAGCGGCGAGGGTCTGCGGGATGATCAGGTGGACGCCCTTGCCGGAACGGGGCGGACCCAGGTAGAGGTAGGAATCCTCGATCGACCCCCACACCTGCTGACCGGAGTGGGTGTCACGGCCGAGGTAGAGCCCGACCTGCTCAGGCGCGACCTTCCCGGTCAGGTTCGGGCGGGCGTGCCGGCCACGGCGCCTGACCGCTGCCGCCGACAGGTAGGCGCGGACCTCGGCAGCCGGAGCCATGCCGCGCCCCCGCGGCTCGCGCGTGACCAGGCGGAACACGGCGTAGGCGAGCAGCGCGAGCGCGCCGAGCACGATCAGCGCGCATATATATATAGGTGCGGCGCTGGGAAGATCGGCCCGGTCACCGGCGGGAAACGCGGCGGCAGGATCGCTCAGGTGATGCGACCAACCGGCGATAACGGCGGGAACCGTCCCGGCCGGGACAAACAGCCAATGTCCGGTCGTCGCGAGCCCGGCAAGACCTGCGGTCAGCCACACCGGCAGCCCGACCGCCACCACCGCCGCAATCAGACCGGCTGCGACCCATTCGCCGGGGCTGAGCGCGTCGACCGGAGTGCGGTATTGGTTCACGTCAGCTGGCCGGACGCGTGGCGCCAACGAACGAGGGAGTGAAGCCCGCGAGCAGGTCCACACGGACGACGGCGCCGGTGTGCGGGGCGTCGACGAACCTGCCGTCGCCGAGGTAGATCCCGACGTGCGTCACGTCGACGGGTCCAGGGCCGAAGAAGACGAGGTCACCCGGTCTTAGTGCGGCACCGGAGGTGACCGGTGGTCCGGCGTCGTACTGGTCCTGCGCGACCCGGGGAAGGACGACGCCGGCGTGCGCGTAGGACCACTGGACGAGACCGGAACAGTCGAACCCCGCCGGTGTCTCACCGCCCCAGCGGTAGGGGACGCCGAGTTGGCGCATCGCGGCGCGGAGCGCGATCACGGCGGCGTCGGAGACGCCAGCGGTGGTCGTGCCGTAGCGGCGGGCCCATGTCAGTACCTGCGCGGCGTAGCCGGCGGACGCCGCTCGGCAGGCGGGCCCGGTGTTGCCGCAGTTGTACGCGACGAGCGCTCCGGTCACGTCGTTGGCGACGTCGTGCGCGCACAGGTACGCCGCCGCGGCGGGGATGGCGTCGGCTGGATCGAACGGGTCGGCACGGTTGTCTCCGTCACCGTCCATGCCGTAGCGCTGCCATGTGGCCGGTTCGAACTGCATCGGCCCTTGCGCACCCGCACTCGACACAAGCGTTGGGGCGCGTTCATGGTCGGACTCCACCTCCCCGACGCCTGCGAGCACGGTCCACGTCAGGCCAGGGCAGAGGTGCGCTGCTTGCTGGTAGAGCCGCAGGTACTGGGGTGGAATCGAGTCGGCGGCGGCGGTCGGTGCCACGATCGTCGGTACGGGTAGTCCGGCGGTGAATACCGCGAACGCGGCGCCGATCGGCACGGTCACGCCGGCGGCAATCTTGACCAGCAGACTCATGCCGTCACTCCGACGACAACCCAGTGACCGGCGACTCGCTGGAGCGTGACGGTGTACGTCGACGCGCTGCGCATGACCACACGGCTGCTCACGGCGTCGACGAGCAGTGCGGTGACCAGCGCCACGTCGTCCTCGTGCGCGTTGTCGACGTGAATGGCGACGGAACTGATCGCGGCATGTTGCTCGATGCCGGTCGCCAGCTGGGTGGCGGGTAGCGCTGTCGTGGTGCGCAGCTGTTCGACCAACGATCGCGTGCAGTAGCGGCGCAGTGTTCGGTTGTCGCCGTGCGGATGCTCGTGGTCGACGTCGGTGAGCGCGAGAACGAAGGCCGAGGCGAGTGCCGAAACAGTTCTCGCGTCCGCTTCGTCCGTCGCGATCTCCGTGGGAGGTGCGTTGCGGTGGGCGTGGTGTCCGGCGACCGAAAATGCGACGGCGATCGCGACTGCTGCGGCGACAAGTAGGGCCGGTCGGGTCACGAGGTCATCCGCTGGTCAGTGTCCACGAGTGCGTGTTCGTCGGCGGCGAGCATGTGGTCGACAACGGCGACGTTGCGTCCGACCAGCCACAGCGCTCGGTGCGCAGGTAGGCGGGTGACGAGATCGGCTTCGACCTCGGTGAGGCCGAACAGGTCGCGGCTGCGCGCGCGTTCGCCCGGGCCTTGGGTGTAGACGACACGTGTTTCGGCGTCGGCAAGCAGGCCGCGTGCCTGCGCTTGCGCGGCGGTGCCGTCGTCGGCCTGCGCGTCAAGGTCCGTGCAGCGGTGCACGACGGTGACCAGTTGGACGCCGTGGCGGCGCGCGAGCTTGCTGATCGACTGCAGCCACGAAGTGGTTGCTGCGCTCGCGAGAACGGCCCATGCCTCGTCGACCAGGAGGATCCGTCGTCGCGCCGACGGGGCGGTGATCGCTGCCGACAGCCATGTCCCGGCGCACACCATGACGGCGGCCAGCGCATCGGTGCCGAAGACCGCGGAGAGGTCAAGGACCAGTCCGGGTCCGTCCGGGTCGAGTGTCACGGTCGTCTGCGCATCGACCATGCCGGCGAGGTCGCCCGCGAGCAGCCGGCGCAGCTCGAGGGCCGCGGGGCGGACGGCGGCGGCGAGTGCGTCCGGCTGGGTGCGCAGCGCGGCTGCCATCGACGCGGTTGGCTCGAGCAGGCGAGCCACCACATCGGCGAGGATGGGCGCGTCCGGCAGTTCGGTCGCCGCCGCAGTGATAGCGGCTCGTTCCTCGGCGGACAGGTCGCGTCCAAGGCCAGCGGCGGCAAGCGCGCCGACGAGGCTCGAGCGGGATCGGGTCACGTCTTCGGCGGTCGCGCCGGGGGGAGCGTCGAGCGGGTTGAGCCGGTCGACACCGCCCGGTGTCAGGGCCAGTCGCGGCAGTGCGCGATGGTCGGCGAGGGGTGCGTATTCGCCCTTCGGATCGAGGACGAAGGCGGCCCGGCCGGCGAGACATTGGCGCGCGAGGTAGGTCTTGACCAGGGCGCTCTTGCCGGTGCCGAGTTGCCCGACCACGACCATGTTCGGGCTTGTGACGATGCCTTGGCCGTAGCAGGTCCACGGGTCGTAGGCGAACACCGCGCTGCCGGCGAGCCGGTTGATCCCGGACCGGTCCTTCGATCGGCAGCGACGACTGCACACCTGCCACGGATAGATGGAGACCGAATGCCGGGTCGTCACCGACATTGTCGGTAGCAGCGCGCTCATCGCTGCACGACCAGTGGAGAAACGGTGCGATGGGGCGAGTCGTCAATGAGGACGTCGTGGCGACGCCCGGCCATCGGGCGAAGTCCGACCGCTGATCCTGCGACCTCGTGCCCGGACGGCGGCGGCATCGCGTCGAGGATCAAGCCGGCTGTTGACAGGACTCGTTCGGCGGTGGCGAGGACGGTCCCCTTGGCACCGCCAGCCCAACCGGCGACGTAGGGCACCGTGTAGGGCAGCGAGTCCAGGCCGTGCGCGTACACGACGAGGTGGGCGACCGATTCTGCTTCGACCTCGGCGACGTCGCGGATCACCGGTACAACCGTCGGGTCCGGTGCGTGCATGCGAATGTGCGCGAGCTCGTGGGCGAGGGTCTTCGCGGCTTGCGCCCCCGAAAGGTCCGGCCGAACCCGCACCGTCCGGGTCGAAAACGTCGTCTGGCCGTTCGCCTCCGGATCTGGCAAGGCTTCGCGGAGCAAGCGATAGTCGGCCGCATCCACCTGCTCGGCTAGAGCCAAATACAGCGCAGGATCGGCATCACCGGTCAGCAGTTGCGGGCGCACCTCGGGCAAGGGCGGACCGTCTGTTTGGGCGATGTCGAAGACATGCGCCACCCGAAACGCGCGAACCATGCGCGCACCTGTGCTCGCTTCCGCCGGCTCGGGGACCTGATCGGTTTCGCGTCGCTTGATCGTGACGGGGGCGAGGATCGCGATGCCGTGCTCGCCTTTACGGACCTGGCGCCCCAGCTGCTGCCAGCTGCGGTATCCGGCGACACGCGTCGCGTTCGGTCGTTGCACCGTGATGAGCAACACGTTGTGCGGGCTGTACCGGTGAAACCTGGCGGCGACGGTGAGCATGCGTCGCCACCCGTTGCTGTTCGCCAGCTGCTCGACCGCGGTCGCGAGATGTTCGTGCGCGCGGCGCAGTTTCATCTCGTCGTGCCGGCTCATCGGTCGCGACCGTCTGCACGGCACAGAGGTAGCGCGGCGCGCAGCGCGAGCGCATGCTGGCCGTGCAGTGGCCGCAACTCGAGGCGCGCCGTGTGCGCAGCAGTGCGCACGGCGCGGCAGCCTTCATCGAGTGCGGTCGCGCTCGGCGCCGAGACGGTCACGACGCCGCAGACGCGGTGCAGCCGATAGCCGGCGACGAGTTCCTCCTCGGCTGCGGCAGCCTCTGCGGCGTCGGCGTTCACCCGTGCCGAGTCGACGAGCCCCAACCTGGCCCGGTCGACCGCATCGAGGCGGGCCCGTGACCGCGCTGACCGTGCCCTCCGCATTGCCTCCGCCGCCGCAACCGGCTGCAGATGCACGCTGACCGTTCGTGCAACGTCTGGCGGTGCGGACAGCAACAACGGCTCCAACCAGCCCGCGGTTAGCGGAAGCCGCGGCCATCCGGTCACTGCGTAGCCACGGTGCCAGCAGTCGTCGGTGCGCACCTGCTCCCAGGACTCGACCGTCGACACCGGTCCGAGTGACTGCGTCGGCCCGCACCCGCCGCCGGACCCATCGATGCCTCGGCGCAGGAGCTCGGGCAGCTCCACCGCGTCAAGTGGTCGCGCGACAAGCTGGGCTGCGAGCAGTCGTGCCGTGACATCGGCGAGGGTGTCCGGGACAGCGTCCACACCGGCGGTGCCGTCGACGGCGATCGCGAGCCACACGTCGTGGCGAGTCGACTGCGCGGTCAACTCCTTGACCAGCTCCAGGTAGCCGGCGACGCCCGGGTCACCGCTCGCTGCCCGCTCGCGCATCCATGCCGAAGCGTCCCGGTCCTCCGGGGCGGCCCGTTCCATCCACTGCAGCCGCGCGATGCGCGAGTCGGCGGCGAGCGCCGCCAACGCCGAACCCCAGCCGTCGAGCAGCCGCGCTTGTTCGGATGGTTCGCACAGGCCGAACCGATCGGTGCCGGCCACCCCGAGCACACCGACCAACGTCCCGGCGCGGGCGTCATCGAGGATGCCGACACCATCCGCCACCACAACGCGCTGATGACCGAAACTGGCTGGCAAGCGCAGCACCGTCGCTACCGGGCGCCGCGGCTGGAGAGCGGACGTGGCGCGCCAGCGGTGGGCACCACTGAGGCGGGCAACGAAGGTGCGCACGGCGACCGGCGCCCACTCCACCGACGCTCGGTCACCGACCGGGATCAACACAGCTGCGGCGCCGACCATCAGGATCAGCAGCCCCACAGGAAGCGGCGCGCCCACGTACAAGGCGAGCACCGTCGCAGTCACATCGGCCGCGGCAACAATGAGCGGCAACGGCCGGAGCCCGAGCCACCAGGCGCCATCCACGCCAGGGAACCGATAGCGGCTCACCGTTTCGGTCGTCACGCTGAGCCTCCCGCCCATCCAGCCCCCGCCACCGATTGCCGCCGTGACTCGCGCGACGACACAGCCGTCGACGCCGTCGCACCAGAACCCGCCGCTGCCGCCGGTGCGCCGAGACGGCCGACGCCCGCGGCGACCGGAGCAGCGGCCAATCGACCCGCAGTGGTCGGTGTGGCGGCGGTGGCGAGTTGGGTGGCGCCGCGTCGTAACTTCGCTGCGGCTGCCGCACCGCCGCCGGCGACGACCGCGGCTTCCATCACATGCGGGACGATGCGGAACGTCACTGGCAGCCCGAGACTGCCCAGGAACAGCAACGCCAGTCCGACGGCGAGGTCGTCGACGCCGCCGGCGACACCATCCGCCGGATGCGACAACGCCGCCGCGGCCAACACCATCACGACGGTGATGACGAGCTGTGCCAAGACGACCGCGGCCAGCACCTCCAGCAGCCGGCGGGTCCACCGTGTCGTCGTCGACCAGAAAAAGCCGGCCAGGGCGAGTGGTACGAACGCCGCCAGCAGCAGCACCAGGGCGGCCCGCGCCGCCATCTCGATCCAGATGACGAACGACAGCAGCGCGGCGACCATCACGACGAACAGCAACCCGATCCCGCCGCCGAGCGGTGATGCCGACAGGGGGCCGTCCGCGATGCCGAGCAGGGACCGCATCCGGTCCAACGCCTGCGCGTACCCGGCGCTGCCGCCGACGCCGAGCTGCACGACCAGGGCACATGCGCTGTTGACCAATGCGAACAGCAGGTCAAGCAATGCTCGCGACGCCAGCAGCAGCGGGCCGATCAGCAAGGGCAGCAGCACACCGCGGCGCAGCGCCTGACCGGGACGGCCGGAGAGAACCTCTTGCGCCACGCCGGCGAGCAGCAGCGGGAGCGCGAAGACAGCGGCGACGGCGACCATCGCCCGCCACGGGCCGGTGAACCAGCCGTCCAGGTGCACGCTTGTCGTCGCGACCAGCGCGGACACCATGTGTCCGAACATCGACGAGGCCAGCGACTGCACGCCGCCGGTCAACGCGCGGCCGATCGCCGAAAGCAGCGACCCGACGATGTCGACGTGGAACGGGTTCGGAACGTGCAGCTGCGGGTCGGCGAGCATCAATGCACCGTCCCGCCGACCCCGAACCCGAAGTTCACCAACGCGGTCGCCGCACCAGCGACCAATGCACCCACCGCGCCGCCGAGCACCATTAACCGGCCCTGCTGCGTGGCGCCGTAGTGCCCGGACCGCGACCCGAACCCCCACGCGGCCGCGCCGGCGAGCACGGCGACCACGCAGGCGAGCAGCACCCACGTCATCAACCCGCCGACCAACGCCGTCAGCTGCGCCGTTCCCGGCAGATTGCCGTTCGGGTGCACCGAAACATCCGCCACCATGTCGACCTCCCAGACGAGCAGTGATCAGGAAGGCCGAGAATGCGCGCGCGGCGTACCAAAACCGTGACCACCGCCAGCAAGCGCTGACGGTGCGCCTGTCTGGTAACGGTTCTGGTACGGGTGAACGATGCGGGACGCCCGTTGAGCTACCGGCTGCCGCCGGGCGGTCGCCGCGGAATCCTGGCGGCGTCCAGCAGATGCTCGACGACACCGGACCCGACCCGGAGCTCCGCTTTGATTCGCGCGATCCCCCAACCGCGGCGCACATACCGGTCGCGCACGTATGCGCGTTCAGTGTCGAAGCCGAGCTCACGCACGCGCTCACCGCGACGGCGCAGCGCCTCGTCATGCCGGTACTGCCGACTGTCCTGCGTGACGTCGAGAGCGCGCAGCCGCCGCTGCATGCGAGCCGTGCCTGGCGGCATCGCCACATGGGCAAGCCGCAGCGCTTCACCGGAGCGAACCATCTGCTGGCCGATCGCTAACCCCGCGCGGACTCGTGGATCGGCATACCGCTCGTAGCCGGCTACGCGGCGCTGCTCGGACACCGACGGCGCGCACAACGGCGCGCCACGATTGAGTCCGAACGCCTCCCGGTACTGCGCAGGTGTCCAACCGTGTCCGCGCAGATGCGTCGTCGACAACAGCCGAAACGGCTGGCCGCACAAGTGACACAGCACCCGTGTTCCGCCGTCGACAACTTCGAGTTGACCGAGCGCAACGAAGTACTCCGTGCCGTCTGCGAGCACACCCAGCGCCCCGGAGCGAAGACGACTCCGGCGAGACCCCGACGGGGTGACCCTCGCTTCCAGCGGCGCGACGCGCTGCGGACGGGTGTTGCCCACCGGGCGTCGCGGAATGTCGGCGCGACGCAACGCCTTCGCGACCGCCGACCCGGAGACGCCGACTTCTGCCGCGATGCTGCGGATGCTTGCCCCGGCGTCATAGCGTTCGCGTAGCCATGTCGGGTCGCGGAACTGCGCCGGCATCGGCGCTAGCCGGTTGCCGCCACCGCGTCGACGCACCGTGATGCCGTGCCGGTGTAGAGCCTCCAACACGGACGTCTCGCTGCAGCCGAGTTCCGCCGCGAGTTCCGCCGCCGACCGGTGCGCATGCCCGTACTGCGCCGCGAGCCAGGACCGGTCGTCCAGCCGGGTCAGCAGCTGCGGAGCTCCGCGCCGGCGTCGATCGACCCCAGCGCGCGCTAGGCGGTTCAACACCGTCTTGGTCGACACACCGAACTGGTCCGCCAATTCCCGGGCCGACGCGCCGGCCTGGTAGGCAGCCACCAGATCGGTGTCGTCGACCACGATCAGATGATTGCGCAGACGATGTCCCGCCGACACCAGGGCGAGATCCGCCTGTGGATCCTCGACCTCACCGGACAACAGCGCATGCTTTGACTGTCATACGGCGCGTTGCTGCGGCCCGACCAGTTCGCGGTAGACCTGTTCGGTCTCCGGCTGGACATGGTCATCAGGTTCGATGTGAACGTCGAGCAGCTTTTTCAACGCGCGCATATACCCGCGAACTTCACCGGTCGCACCGCGCGCAGCGGCCGCGCGCATCCCCAGCCGGTAGAGCCGCTCCTCGTACGGCGAGGCGCGGAGTCCGGCTTCCACGGCCTCTGTCGCGAGTCTGTCCTCGCCTTGGCCGAGCGCCCGCTCGGCGACAGTCAGCGCCAGGTCGACGATCGCGGTTTCGATCACGCGGTCGTGTCCTTCGGCCTGCACCCACTCAGCTTCGTACCCGTCAAAGGGCCGGCCGCGGACAAGCTTCAGTGCCGAACGTTGCTGATCGGGTGGTCCGGCGGCGAGTGCTTGGAATCGCTGCCAGTCGCTGATCACCACCTCGGTGACGCCCCAGCTCTGGTCGACGTGCTTGAGCGCACCGGCGAGTAGCCGCCGCGCTTCCCACATCCGGACCCGGATGACGTCGCGGTTGAACTCACTGTCTGGGAACAGTCTCGCGTAGAGGACGGTGTCCTGTACTGGCCGGCGGTGCAAGGCGAGGTAGAGCACGATTTCGCGGACCGACGCGCGTTCCGCCTTGCCGGATGCGTGCAGCTCGACCGTTCCGAGCATGTTCACCTGCACGCTGGTCTCATCCGGTTCGGTGGGATCCGGTGGCGCGTCCTCGGCCAGTGCGGTCAACTGCGGGTCGTCCGGCGTCGCTGGCGCGGCTTCCGAAGCGTGCGCCAACAATCGTGCGGCGACGTCCAGCTGCGTTGCGTCGGTGCGACTCGCGGTCACCGGTACGTCCAGGTGCGGGATGTGCAGCGTGTCACCGTCGAGCCGCCATGTCGTTGCGGTGTCATCGGCGACGACAAGCGCGACGATCGGATGCGTCGGATCCGCTGCGGCCTGACGCAACTCCTCCGGCAACTCCTCGCCGGTAAAGCCGACGAGAACGATCACACCGACCGCTTCGGTGGTCCCGTCACGGCGGCTGGACGCGACCGTGGCGTTCGGTGGCAGGGTCGCGGCAACTCGTCGCGCGTAGACGGCGACGTGGTCAAGGAGCTGCGGCGGATCACCGAGAACGTCGATGCGTTCCAAGCCTTCGGCCGCCGCAGCCAGTCGTGCGGGCACGACCATCTGGGTCTGTTCCGCCCACGGCGCGCCGGCGAGTGCACGCACTACGCCGACGAGGAACTCGTCGAGGTCGCTGCTGGCAGTCCCGGTGATACCGGTGAGGCCGTGCATCTCGAGGTTCACGTAACAGGCGGCGCCGTCGGCGAGCGTCCCGACCGGCAGCAGCACCGGGATCGGATCCTCGCGGTCGGTCACCGCGAACAAGTAGCCGTGGTGTTCAGGTCGCAGGATCCAGGTGCGGCCCCGTCGTTCGAAAGGTGCGGGGGCCTGATGGTCGTCGTCGAGCCGAAGCTCAAGCGCCCCGTCAACGTGATGCACGACCGCGGGCACAGTCGGGCGGGGGTCGCGGTGTGCCGCCAGTGCCACGGCGAGGCGAACCGTGTCCGCGACCGCACGAGCCTCTGTGGCGCGATGCCGCAGCGACAGTTCCGCATCGGCGAGTAGCGGGTCCGGAAGCGCCAACCGCGTGCCGTGTGGACGTCGCCGCATCGCGATGCGCCGGCGACGTTCCAGGGCGGCGACCACGCCAAGCGCTGCAACGCCGAGACCAGCGCCGACGGGTATCGCGGGGTTGTGCTGATGCGATGTCTGCGCCGGCGCCGGGGCGGCCGGAGCCGGGCGGGTCGATGCCGGGCCGTGGGGCGCTACGGGCTCGGTTGACTCTGCTGCCAGCGGTGTCGCAGCGGACTGCGATGCAACGGCGGAGTGGCGCGGATCGACGCTGCGTTGGACCGGCACGGCCTGGCCGTCCGGTTCGGGATCGTGGCGGGGTAGCGGCGGGATGCCGGTGGCGTCGACCGGCATGCGCAGCACCCAGCCGGGACGGATCAGGCTGGCGCGGGTGAGGCGTTGCCCGTCGGGCATGGTCCGTCCGTCGTTGAGCGCGAAGATCTCCTTCCACCGCAACGGGTCACCGAGGTGCCGGCCGGCGATGTCCCAGAGGTTGTCGTGATGCCGTCCGTGCGGTGGCGCCACCACGTACTCCCGATGGGCAAGCGCCGCGGGCGTCGTGATCGGTGCGGTCGCGCTGGCCGCCTCCTCGGCGGTGCGCGGCGGTGAATGCGGTGCTCCCGTCACGGCCGACCGGTCCAGCGGAAGATTCGCGCGGGAGATCGGCGGTGCCGGGACCCGCATCGCCGTGAGCGCCGGTGAGGCGGCAACAGCCGGTGTCAGCCCACCGGTCGTTCCCGCCGCTGTCGCGACCAGCACAGCCGCCACCAGATGCTGAGCCAGCCGCGCGTTCGGCCCGCCGAGCGGTACCCGGATGTTCACGCCACGTAGCTGGCGCAACAGCTCGGCGACAATGCACGCGCACAGTTGCGCCCAGGCCAGCCAGGTCACCGCGGCGACGAGGTGCAGCAGCGCGGTGTCCGACAGCGGCGAGGACAAGGCATGGCCGATCCCGTCGAATCCGGGACGGTGCGCGGGCAGCGGGTTACCGACCAGCAGAGCCAGCGCGAGCGGCGGTCCGGCGATGAAGGCGACCAGCAACAGCCCGGCGCCGGCGGCAGCGAGCAGGGGTCGGCGGCGGGCACGGGAACGGGAACGGGCGGTCATGGTCCCTCCGCGGTGCGAACTCCGGTGGCCGGTGCCGCGGTCGCCGTCGAGGCGGCGTGCAAGGTGTTCACGCCGATCAGCCCGAGCAGCACCGTGGGGGTGTGGGTGGTGACTTCGACGGTCACCGTGTCGGTGCCGACGCGAACGGTGCATCCCGCGCCGGCGGCGGCAGTCGTGACGTAGCGGCAGGCAGCGGCTTGAGCTGCCGACGCGTCGATGGTGTCGGCGCCGGTCGCGCGCAACGTAGCGACGTCGAGGGCGTCAACTCCGGCGCGCGCGGCTTGTTCGGCGATGTCGGCGGCGCGTTGGCGTGCGGCAAGCGCGCGGCCGCCGTCGACGACGAGCCCCGCGAGCGCGAACAAGACAGGCGTGAGCAGCACCAGGATGATGGCGGCCGCACCTGCGTCGCGAGTGAGTCGGCGCGTCACGGAGACACTGTGGGAAGTGCATCGAGTTCTCATTGACGTGGCACCGCCGTACCAAGTTGTTGTCGCTGCTCAGACGTGGTGCGACCAGGTTGTGATGCGGTGTTGACAGAACGTCGGGATTCCTG
>Ga0207652_10000866_pt1 | contig 28643 bp, 24 predicted proteins | sample KBSC63BmetaG_FD_184334 | JGI IMG/M metagenome (GOLD analysis project Ga0207652, IMG submission 184334) | Corn rhizosphere microbial communities from Kellogg Biological Station, Michigan, USA - KBS C6-3B metaG (SPAdes) (version 2) | ecosystem: Host-associated > Plants > Roots > Rhizosphere ...
GGCCGCCGGGGCCAAGGAGGTCTGCGCGGTCGCGACCCATGCGATCTTCAGCGGCAACGCCTACGAGGCGATCGCCGCATCCCCCTTTCGGCGGGTCGTCGTCACCGACACGGTCCCGATCCGGCCTGGCGCGCCCGACTGCGTCGAGGTCGTCTCCTGCGCGGGACTTCTGGCAGATACCGTCAGTCGCATCTTCACCGACGACTCGGTGAGCGAAGTGTTCGACGGACAGAACCAGATCTTCTAGGAAAGGGCACGATGGCGATACGGATCGGTTACAAGGCCTCGGCGGAGCAGTTCGGCCCGCGCGAGCTGCTCGACTTCTCGGTCGAGGCGGAGCGGGCGGGCCTCGACGTGGTCGCGGTGTCCGATCACTTCCAGCCGTGGCGCCACGAGGGGGGCCACGCGCCCAACGCCCTGGTCTGGCTCGGCGCGCTGGCCCAGGCGACCGAGCGGGTGACGATGGGGACCAGCGTCCTCACGCCGACCCTCCGCTACAACCCCTCGATCATCGCCCAGGCCTTCGGGACGCTCGGCGCGCTGGCGCCGGGTCGCGTCTTCCTCGGCGTCGGTACCGGGGAGTCCCTGAACGAGACGCCCGCCACCGGCGGCGAGTTCCCGGGGGCGAAAGAGCGCCGCCGGCGCCTCGCCGAGGGGGTCAAGCTGATCGAGCGGCTGTGGCGCGAGGAGCGCGTCGACTTCGAAGGCGAGTACTACGAGACGCAGCGGGCCACGATCTACGACAGACCCGAGGACCCGGTGCCGATCTTCATCGCCGCGTCGGGCCCGCTGGCGGCGAAACTGGCGGGGCGCCGCGGCGACGGCTTCATCTCGACCAGCGGCAAAGACCCGGACCTCTACCGCACCCTGATGGCGAACCTCGCCGAGGGCGCGGAGAAAGTCGAACGAGACCCGAACGAGATCCGCAAGATGATCGAGATCAAGGTCTCCTACGACCGCGCCTACGACGACGCCTTCGAGTCCTGCAAGATCTGGTCGGCCCTGGGACTGTCCCACGAGCAGAAAGCGGGGATCGACGACCCGATCGAGATGGAACGGGTCGCCGACGAGAACGCCGACAAGGCCCACAACCGCTTCATCGTCTCCTCGAATCCCGACGAGGTGATCGAGGCGATCATGCCCTACGTCGACCTCGGCTTCGAAGACCTGATCCTCCACGCCCCCGGCCACGACCAGAAGCGCTTCCTCGACCAGTTCGCCGCCGACGTGCTCCCGGCCCTGCGCGACGAGGCGGAGAAGCGGGCGGCCGGGTAGGCGGGCGGGGCGGACCAAGGGGCGGAGGCGCACCCTCGGCCCGGGAGTAGGGACGGAGGCGCACCCTCGGCCCGGGAGTAGGGACCGAGTTCGCATTTCCTCCCGCTATCCGGACATTTCTGCGAACGCGCCCCGGCAGATCGGGCGAAAGGATCACGGAAGGGAGGAGAAGTGACTCTCCCGTGTACCTCCCGCGCGCCTTCGTCCCCGAAGCGACGATCCCGTGACCACGCGTTCGCACTTTCCCGTCCTATGTACGGGAAAGTGCGAACGCACGAGGGGGCGGCCCGAGCGCCAGCTCCACCCGAGCTCCGGCCCGTGCCGCGCGGGTCCCATCGGGCGAACGTGGAATCTCTCGCCTAACCCGCGACAGCGGCGATCGCGGCGGTGGGGTCGCTCGCGAACCGCAGGAGGTCGCGGTCTTCGGGGCGCAGGAAGCCGTTGGCGACCATGGTGTCGAGGAGCGATGCCAGTGGCGACCAGGAGCCGGCGACGTCGAGCAGCGCCAGCGGCTTGTCGTGGACGCCGAGCTGGGTCCAGGTGACCATCTCGGTCAGCTCGTCGAGCGTTCCGAGGCCGCCCGGAAGGGCGACGAAGCCGACCGAGAGGTCGGACATCAGCTTCTTGCGCTCCCCCAGGGTGTCGACGAGCCGCAGCTCGGAGCCGTTGTGGAGGGTTCCGATCTCGGCGAGGAAGCGCGGGATCACGGCGACCGCCTCGCCACCCGCTTCGCACGCCCCGTCGGCGACGGCACCCATCAGCCCGAGCGATTCGCCGCCGAAGACGAGGCCGAGATCCCGCGCCGCGAGCTCCGCGCCGAGCTCGCGGGCGGCCGCGGCGAAGCATGGGTCGTTGCCCGCGCCGGAGCCGGCGAAGACGCACACCCGGCGCCGCTCTGAAAGGCCTCCCTCGATTTTCGAAACTTATCGCCTCCCGGGCGCCTGGCGGCTTTCATCTCGAACGCCACATCGCTTTGTTCGTGGGTTGAGCGCAACTCCACGTCGCCGACACGGTTCTCCCTAAGATGGCGCACCGGATGGGAGGGCCCGGACGACTCTCGGAGATTGCGGCCGTGGCCGCGGCTTTCGCGGCGCTCCTCGTCTTCGCCGCGAGCGCCGGCGCTGCGCCGCTGGTCTGGGTCCCGAACGAAATCGAAGAATCGGTCTCGACGTTCGACAGCTCGACCGGGAGGGAGGTCGGCTCCCCGGTACGGGTGGGGGGACTCCCGTCCTCGATCGCGATCACGCCGAACGGTCGCCGGGCGATCGTCCTCGAACTGGCGAAAGAGAGCGCGCGGGTGATCGACACGGGAAGCCGGACCGCGCTCAAGCCAATCCCGTTGGGGGGTCCCGGCGAATACGTCGCGATCGCACCCGACGGCAAGATCGCCTACGTCACCGCCGCCGGTGACCCGGAAATTCTGGTCATCGACCTCGAAACGGCCGCGCTCGTCGATTCCTTCCCGGTCGGCGGCGGCGGACTGTCGGAAGTCGCCTTCGGCCCTGACGGCACCTACGCCTATGTGGGGATGGGAACCGAAATGCTCGTCCGGGTGGATGTGGCGACGCGGAAGGTCGTCGGGGCGCCGATCGCGATCGGCGGCATCGCGTCGTCGATCGTCTTCACCCCGGATGGCGAAACCGCCTACGTCGCCGCGGGCGGGGTCAAAGGAGTCCTGGTGATCGACACGGCGCTCGGCCAGGTCGTCAAGATCATCCCCACGGCCGCGGTGCCGAGCAGCCTTGCGGTCAGCCCCGACGGGAAGAGGCTCTACATCGGCACGACGACGCCGGGTTCGATCATCGCCGCCGATACGGCGACCGGGAGCATCGTCGGCTCCCCGATCAGCGTGCCGGGGGAAGTCTTCGAATTCGCCGTCACGCCTGACGGTAAGTCTGCCTGGGCGGTGGGCGGGAACACCGTCACGCCGATCAACCTCCTCACCGGAGAAGCCCGTAACGCGATCTCCGCCCGCGAGGTCGACAAACTCGCGATCGCGCCTGACCTGTCGCCGACCGCGGCCTTCACGGCGCCGGGCACCATCGCCGGCGTCCCGGTCACTTTCAGCGGCGCCGCGTCGATCGATCCGGACGGCTCGGTCGCAGCCTGGAACTGGGCGTTTGGCGACGGCGGCACCGCCACCGGGTCGAGCGTGAGTCACGCCTACCAGGGGCCCGGTACCTACGCCGCTCGGCTCAGCGTCGTCGACGACGAAGGCTGTGGCGAAGCGGAGGTCTTCACCGGGCGCGGCGCCTACTGCAGCGGTTCCTCGCCTGCCGTGCACACGGTCACCGCGGCCGCGCCGGTCGTCCTGCCGCCGTCGAACAGGTTCCGCCTCGGTCGCGTCATCCACAACCGCCGCAACGGGACCGTGCGCTTGCAGGTGAGGCTGCCGAGTGCCGGCTTCGTGCTGTTGTTCGGCAGGAAGGTCCATGCGGTCACGCGCAAATCCAAGGGCGTGCAGTCCATGTGGCTGACGCTGCACGCGCGGGTCGAACTCGCCAAGCGGTTGAAAAAGGTCCATCGGGCGCGGGTGAGGTTTCGCGTCACCTTCACCCCCAATGGCGGCACGGCGAAGACCGTGCACCGCACCGTCACGCTGCAGCGGACGCCCCACGAGAAGCACCGCCACCGCCACCACGGGCACTGATCGAATTTCCCTCGAACTCGGGGGCGCCGACGGACGTATGCTCGGAGACAGCCACGACAGAAGAGGAGAGGTATGGATACCTACGTGATTCTGCGGCGGAGCGGCTGGCAGTCGCCCGCGGAGCTGGAAGCGGCTGCCGGGCGGTCGGCGAAGGTGGGCGACGAGGAGATGTCGGACGACATCCGCTGGATCCGCAGCTACGTCCTCGAGGAGGGCGGCGGCTCGGTCGGCACCGTCTGCGTCTACCAGGCGTCGAGCCCGGAGGCGATCGAGGAGCACGCCCGGCGGGCCGATCTGCCGGCCGACGAGATCATCAAGGTCGCCGACACCGTGATCGTGCGGCCCGATCCGGAGGCCGCCGCGGCCTAGCGGCCTGGCCGGGAGCGGGGGAGCAGCAGCGGGAGTCCGTCGCGCGGGAGCGGCGGACCTCCCGCGAGCGCCTCGCCGCCCTGCCCCCGAAGTGACGATGTTGATGGGCCGAAAACTCGCCTATATGTCAAGTTTTCGGCCCATCAACCGCGGGCGGCGGCGGGGTCAGGCGGCGGCGGCGCCGTCTTCGTCGCGGCGGCGGCGCACCAGCCACCAGGCGACGCCGATCACGATCGCCGCGGCGACCACATAATCGATGTAGCCGAGGTTGTGGCGCCAGCTTTCCCAGTTGTCGCCGACCGCCTGGCCGAGCAAGGCGAGGGCGAGGACCCAGGGGATCGAGCCGAGCGTCGTCAGCAGCGCGAAGCGGCCGACCGGCATCCGCGCCACCCCGGCCGGGAGGGACACGAACGTGCGGACGATCGGCAGCATCCGCGAGAAGAAGACGGTGGCATCGCCGTAGCGCTCGAAGTACCCCTCCGTCTTCCGCAGCCACTCGGGGTTGACGTGGAAGAGCCGGTGGCGTTCGAGCAGGTCGACGCGCCCGAAGTAGCCGATCCCGTAGCCGATCAGCGACCCCATCAGGTTGCCGAGCACTCCGGCCGTGACGATTCCGGCCAAGGTCAGTTCCCCTTTTGACACGGCGAAGCCGGCAAAAAGCATGATCGCCTCGCTCGGGACCGGGATGCACGCCGACTCGAGCGTCATCAACAGGAACACGGCGGGGTACCCAGCCGTGCTGATGAATTCGGTGGCGACGTTGACGATCGGATTGAGGACGAAATCGGTGACGGATGCGCGCATAAACATGCGTCCCACCGTCGCGGCCGTTGCTTAAGGCAAGATGAGAGTCAGGGGACGACGACGCGAGTGAGCGCGCCGTCCTGGTTCGGCTCGAAGGAACAGACCAGTTTGGTGTCGAGTGCTGTCGCAAGGCGTTGGAGGGTCGCCAGCGAGAGGTTCTGCCGACTTCGCTCCAGGCGTGAGATCACTGAAACGCTGGTCCCCATTCGATCGGCCAGCTCTTGCTGGCTGATGTCGAGCTCGGCCCGCCGGATCATCATCAGGCTGGCGAGTTCGCGCCGGGGGCGCTCACGTTCGTTCTCCTTTTTGAACTCGGGGTTTTCCTCCTCGAGTTCGGCGATGAGGTCGTCGATGGTGTGTCCGATCGGGGAGATCCACTCCTCCTCGGACTCGGATTTCCCCTGCTGTTCCACAGGGATCAGGGTAACGGTCGGCTTCATGGCGCATCCCTTCCGGCGGGGCGAGGGCCGCGCCGATTGTCGGGGTGCATCCGTTGCTTAAAATCTCGCCAACGTCGCTGTGCGAGTTCTATGTCCCGCCTGGGCACTGCCTTGCTGTCCTTGCGGATCGCATGCAGAAGAACAAAGAGATTGCCCGAACGGCGGTAGATGACCCGATAGAGGTCGCTTCCGTTGTGGCAACGTAGCTCCCGAAAGCGGCCGGAGAGTTGTGAGGTCAAGGGAAAGGCCGGCGGTGGATCGTTGTCTGGGATTCCATTCATTTCTCTTATTTGCCGGGCGACAGCTTCTCTGGCTTTCGGCGTGAGTTCTGCCTCCAGGAACGCCCGCACGGGTTGTCGTCCCTTCTCGTCTCGATAGAACACCGCTTGCGTCGGCACCCGCCTCTAAGGGCTCGGGCACCCGAAACTCTCCCCAGCTGACTCTCATCTTCCGTTCATGTTCGGGGAAGATCCTCGGAGGATGCGAGTTCTGGTCGTCGAGGACGAGATGAAGATGGCGGCGCTGCTGCGGCGTGGGCTGAGCGAGGAAGGGCTCGCGGTGGATGTGGCGGAAGAGGGGGAGCGGGCGCTCTTGATGGCGGGCTCGACCGATTACGACGCGGTGGTGCTCGACGTGATGCTGCCGGGGATCGACGGGTTCGAGACCTGTCGGCGGCTGCGGCGGGACGGGGTCTGGGCGCCGGTGCTGATGCTGACCGCGCGGGGTTCGCTCGACGACCGGGTGGTCGGCCTGGACGGCGGCGCCGACGACTACATGGTCAAGCCGTTCGCCTTCGCCGAGCTGCTGGCGCGGCTCCGCGCGCTGGTCCGCCGCGGCACGGTCGAGCGCCCGCCGGTGATCGAAGTCGGCGCCCTCCGCCTCGATCCCGGCACCCGCCAGGTCTGGCGCGGCGAGGCGGAGATCGTTCTGTCCTCCAAGGAGTTCACGCTTCTGGAGACCTTCATGCGCCACGCCGGCTACGTCCTCTCGCGATCCCAGCTGCTCGAACAGGCCTGGGAGTACGACTTCGAACACCGCTCCAACGTGGTCGAGGTCTACATCCGTTATCTGCGGCGCAAGATCGACGTGCCCTTCGACGTGGTCTCGATCGAGACCGTGCGCGGCGCCGGCTACCGGCTGCGGAAGGACGGAGGGCGCTGAGCCGCCTCTCGATCCGACTCCGCCTCACCCTCGTCTTCGCCGCGGTCATCGCCGTGGTCCTGGCGGGGACGGGCTTCTTCGTCTACCTCCAGTTCCGCAACGACGTCGAGACCGCGGTCGACTCGGGGCTGCGCTCGCGGGCCGACGAACTCTCGGCGGTGGTCCACCGGGAGGAGACCAGCCTCTCCGCCCACGAGCAGCACCTGGTCGGCCGGGCCGACAGCTTCGCCGAGGTGCTCGAACCCGACGGCACGGTCATCGACTCCTCCGCCGTGATCGGCGGCGAAAACCTGCTCGACCCCGAACAGCTCGCCGCCGCCGGACGCGGTCCGACCTTCGTCACCCGCGGCGACCTGCCGAGCCTCGACGGCGGCGCGCGCCTCCTCGCCGCCCCGGTCAGCACCCCGGCGGGCGACCGGATCGTCGTCGTCGGCACCTCGACCGAGGCTCGCGACGAGTCGCTCACCGACCTCGAGCAGCTGCTGCTGGTCGCGTTGCCGGCGGCGCTGATCCTCGCCTCCGCGGCCGGCTACTGGGTCGCCGCCGCGGCGCTCCGCCCGGTCGAGGCGATGCGCGCCCGCGCCAGGGAGATCTCCACCGCCGCCCCCGACGAGCGCCTGCCGGTCCCGGACACCCGCGACGAGGTCGCGCGCCTGGGGGAGACGCTGAACGAGATGCTCGCCCGGATCGGCGACGCGATGGAGCGGGAGCGCGCCTTCGTCACCGACGCCAGCCACGAGCTGCGCACGCCGCTGGCGATCCTCCGCGCCGAGCTCGACCTGGCGCTCGCCCAGGGCCGCAGCCCGGAGGAGCTGCGCGCCGCGCTCGCCTCCGCGGCCGAGGAGACCGACCGCCTCACGCAGCTCTCCGAGGATCTGCTGACGATCGCCCAGACCGAGCGCGGCGAGCTGCCGCTGCGGCTCGAGGCGGTGCGGATCGGCGAGAGCTTCGAGGCGGTCGAGCGCCGCTTCGCGCGGCGCGCCGCCGAAGCCGGGCGGCGGCTCGAGGCGGGCGACGGCGGCGAGCTGGAGCTGCGCGCCGACCGGCTGCGGCTCGACCAGGTGATCGGCACCCTCGTCGACAACGCGCTCCGTTACGGCGCCGGGACGATCACGCTCGCCGCCCGTCGCGTCGGCGAGGCGGTCGAGGTCCACGTCACCGACGAGGGCGAGGGCTTCCCGCCCGCGTTCCTCCCGCACGCCTTCGAGCGCTTCAGCCGCGCGCCCGGCGTCCGCGACGGCGGTTCGGGGCTCGGGCTGGCGATCGTCGCCACCGTCGCCGAGGCCCACGGGGGGACCGCGGTCGCCGCGAACCGGCCCGAGGGCGGGGCGGACGTCTGGTTCGCCGTCCCGCTCTCGTCCCCGTCGAAGGTGGGCGACGGTCCTTGAGCGGCGCGGAGCTCAGCCTCGCGCTCTCCGTCTTCCTCGCCTGCGCGGTCGAGGCGGTCGAGGCGTTCACGATCGTCCTCGCGGTGGGGACGACGCGGCGCTGGCCGCCCGCGCTGGCCGGGACGGGAGCGGCGGCCCTGGCTCTCGCGGTCCTGGTCGCGGCGCTCGGCCCGGCGCTCACGGCGCTGCCGCTCGGCGTCCTGCGCGTCGTCGTCGGCGGCCTGCTGCTCACCTTCGGCCTGCAGTGGCTGCGCAAGGCGATCCTCCGCGCCGCCGGAGCGAAGGACAAGCACGACGAGGACGCGATCTTCCGCGCCGAGGAGGCCGAGGCCGCGGCGGTGCCCACCGAGCAGGGCTTCGACGGCTACGCGTTCACGATCTCCCTCAAAGCGGTCCTGCTGGAGGGCCTCGAGGTCGCCTTCATCGTCCTCACCTTCGGCGCCAACCAGCACGACGTGGGACTCGCGGCAGCGGCGGCCGCCGTGGCGGTCGCGACCGTCCTCGCCGCGGGCCTGGCCCTGCGTGCGCCGCTCCGCCGGGTGCCCGAGAACGGGATGAAGTTCGCGGTCGGCGTGATGCTGACCAGCTTCGGCATCTTCTGGGGCGCCGAGGGCGCGGGCGCCGACTGGCCCGGTGGCGATGCCGCGCTCGCGGCGCTGGTCGCCCTCGTCTTGCTCGCGGCGCTGGCGATGGTCGCCGAGGTCCGCTCCCGCGCAGCCGGCACTGCCGACGCTTGTATCCCTGTGGGCGAGGAGCGTCGGGGAGAGGTCGCGTGATGGCTCGCCGGGCCGCGCTTGCCGTATGGGACTTCGTCGTCGGCGACGATTGGCGCCTGGCGCTCGCCGCCGTCGCCGCGATCGGCCTGACCGCGGCGGTCTGCGCCCTCGGCCTGAACGCCTGGTGGCTCGCCCCGCTCGTCGCCCTCGCGGCGCTCTGGTGGACCCTCCGCGGCTCCACGCCGACGCTTGCTACTATTACGCAATGCGATACATCAGCGAGCGATCTACCGACCCCGGACTCCTCGTCCTCGCCAGCCTCGCCGAGGGACCGAAGCACGGGTACGCCATAACCCGGGACGTCGAGGCGGTGGCGGGCGTCAAGCTCGGTCCCGGCACGCTCTACGGCGCCCTGTCGCGGCTCGAGGGCCGCGACCTGATCGAGGCGCTCCCGAGCGAGGACCGCCGCCGCCCCTACAAGATCACCGCCGCCGGCTCGGCGGCGCTCGAGGAGCAGCTGCGGATGCTCGACCGCGTCGTCGACACCGGCATGAGGCGGCTGCGCGCCGCGGGGGCGACCTCGTGAGTGCCCGTCTCGCGCGCCTGGCGCTCGCCCTCTACCCGCTCGCCTACCGGCGCCGTTATGGCGAGGAGATGGCGGCGCTGGTCGAGGACCAAGGCGCCTCACCACGCGCCGTCGCCGACCTCGCCCGCGGCGCCCTGCGCGCCCACGTGCGGCCGGAGCCCGTTGTGGCCGAGTCGCTCGGCCGCGACGACCGCGTCCGCCTCGGCGTCAGCGCCGTCCTCCTCTGTTGGGTGCTGTTCACGCTGGCCGGTCTCGCTCTATATAAGACGACCGAGGGACGCTCCTTCGAAGGCCTGGGCGGGGCGCCGGGCCTGCTCGGCGTCGCCCGTCTGGTGATCCAGATCCTCGCCGCGGTCGGCTCGGCGGCGATCGTCGTGGGCGCGGCGCCGCTGGTCCCCGCCGCGCTCCGTCAGGCCCGCTCGCGACCCGCGGCCCGCCGCGCGGTGCTCCTCGCCTGCGGCTGCGTCGGCACCTTCCTCGGGGCGACGGCCGCGCTTGTCGTCCTCGCGGCGGCGAAACCGGGCTTCTCGTCCGGCGTCGAGGCGCTCGTCCTCGCCGGCTGGGCCATGGTCGCCGCGGCCTGCGGCATCGGCTGCGCGCTGGCCGCCCGCCGCGGCCTCTTCGCGATCGCGGTGCCGCGCCGCACCCTCGCCTTCGCCGCCGCCTGCGCGACGGTCGTCGCCGCGGCGATGGTCGGGATCGCCCTGCTCACGCTGGCCTACCTCCTCGACCTCGTCGTCGCCGCGCCCGGCCTCGCCTCCTCGCCGAACGGCCCGCTCGGCGAGCCGAACGCCCGCCACTCCCTGCTGCTCCAGCTCGCGGTCATGGTCGCCGTCGCGACCCCCGCCGCGCTCGGTGCTCGGCGGGCCTGGCGCGGGGTCAACCCGTAGACCTTGGTAGCCCACAGGGCTACCAAGGTCTACGGGTTCCTCGCGCGGTGAGAAGGTAGGCGCACGGTCAACGACACGGGAGGGATCATGCCGAGCGTCAGCGTCCGCTACATCGTCGATGACGTCGATCGGGCGATCGACTTCTACACCGCCCACCTCGGCTTCGAGGAGGTGATGCACCCGGCACCGACCTTCGCGATGCTGCGCCGCGGCGAGCTCCGCTTCGTCCTCAGCGCCCCGGGCGGCGGGCCCGGCGGCGGCGCGGCGATGCCCGACGGCAGCGTGCCGTCGCCGGGCGGCTGGAACCGCATCCAGATCGAGGTCGACGAACTCGACGCGACGGTGGCACGCCTACGCGACGCGGGCGCGCGCTTCCGCAACGAGATCGTCGAGGGAGTCGGGGGCCGCCAGGTGATCGTCGAGGATCCGGCCGGCAACCCGATCGAGCTCTTCCAGCCGACCATCGACGAGGCGCGCCTCTCAGCCGGATAGCCGGTCGGACGGCTGGACCATCACGCCTTCGCACCGTCGGCGCTCTCATCGTCGGTTAAGTGGGCGGCCGTAGCTTGCCGCGCCATGTCGACCACTTCCCTCTCCTCCCTGAACCCCCGGGCCGGGCGATCGATCTCGAGGACCCTCCTCACCAAGGTCCCCGAGATCATCGCCTTCTTCTGGCTCACCAAGGTGGCGACGACCGCCATGGGCGAGACCACGTCGGACTGGATGAACGGCTTCCTCGGTCCGGCGATCGCGATCCCGCTGATGTTGATCGCGCTGGCCTGGACCTTGCGCCGCCAGTTCCGCGCCGACCGGTATGACGCCTGGACCTACTGGAGCGTCGTGGTCATGGTCGCGATCTTCGGCACCTCCGCGGCCGACGCCCTCCACGTCGGGCTCGGCATCCCCTACCTGGACTCGACGATCTTCTACTCCGCCGTCCTCGCGATCATCTTCGTCGTCTGGCACCGCAGTGAGGGCACGCTCTCGATCCACTCCGTGCGCACCCGCCGCCGCGAGGCCTTCTACTGGGCGACCGTCCTCGCCACCTTCGCCCTCGGCACCGCCGCCGGCGACATGACCGCGACGAGCCTCCACCTCGGCTACTTCGGCTCGATCGTCCTCTTCGCCGCCCTGATCGCGGTCCCATTCGTGGCCTACCGCCGGTTCGGGATGAACGAGGTGCTCGCGTTCTGGGCCGCCTACGTCCTGACCCGCCCGCTGGGCGCCTCGGTCGCCGACTGGATGGCGGTCGACCACGCCCGCGGTGGGCTCGGGCTCGGCGCCGGCGGCGTCAGCCTGATCCTCGCCGTCGTCGTCCTGCTCCTCATCCGCCGGCTGGCGAAGACGAGGATGGACGTGCGGGTCGAGGAGGTCGGGCTCGACGAATCAGGGCTCGACGAATCAGGCAGCGACGGGTTCGGCCGCGGTCGCGCCCTCGGCCTCGACCTTGGGTAGAGCTTCAGGGAGCGTGTAGAAGTGCTCGGTGGCGCCGCGCACCGCGCGCTGGCGCACCAACACGATCAGCCCCGCCTTCGCCAGCTCGGTGACGTGGTAGTTCGTGTTGCTGAGCGGGATCTGCAGCTCCTGGCTCAGATCGCTGGGGGAGAGGACCCGGCCGCCGTCGATCCCGAGGATTTCGAGGATCGAGACGCGCAGCGGATGCGCCGTTGCCCGCGCCAGGCGCTCCCAGTTCACGGGGATCGACGCCCCCCTCGGGCGGCTCCCGTTGCCATTGCCATTGGAGGACGCTTTGCCGTTCAAGTCGACGACCCCGTTTCCGTTTCCGTTGCCATTGTCCAAGAGCCCGGTACCCCTTTTCGGCTGGCTTGTGCGCGAGGTTACCAAAAAATATTGATTCACGTCCACAATTTCGGGTAGAGTCGCCCTGGGATGCTCTTCTGGAGGAGAGATGCGGCTCTTGGCGACGCCTGGATCAATTTTTCCGTGATCTGCGGCGTGGTCGGCCTCGCCGTCGGCCTCCTGCCGGCCCTTGCCGTCGCCGACACCGCCTCGGTCATCGCCCCGAGCAACCCCCACGAACCTAAGGTCGACTCCGGCTGGCAGGCGGGGACCTGCAACGCCGAACCGCCCATGGCCCCGACCGAGTGCTCCGTGGCCACCCCCGGCCAGTTCTTCGAAACGGCCGCCGCCCACCCGAACTTCGGCTTCACCCAGTTCATCGTCGCCCACAAGCAGGGCGCGATTCCGGGGACCGAAGAACCGACCGCCGAACTCGCGGCCGTGCGGGTCGAGCTGCCGGTCGGCCTCAGCGTCAATCCCGGGGCGACCGAACGCTGCCCGATCGCGGTCTTCGAAGCCGGGGCCTCCGGATGTCCGGCCGGATCGAAAGTCGGCGAAAGCGGCGTCACGGCCTCGGAGCCGCTCGTGGGTGTGCCGATCCCACCGATCCCGGGGGTGACCGCTGTCAGCGTCTACAACGTCGTGCCCAAGCCCGGGCAGGCCGCGCGCTTCGGGCTCGAACTCGCGGGCAACGAAGTCTTCCTCGAAGGCGACGTCGCCTCGAGCGGCGACTACCACGAGGGCTTCACGATCGCGGTTCCGCGCGCGCTGCCGATCGAAGGGATCGAAGGCGCGATCCTCAAAAACCGCCTCGTCTTCAACGGCCGGGCCGGCGACGGCACCTTCCTCACCACGCCGAGCACCTGTCACGGCCAGGCCTTCCTCGAATCCGGCAGCGAATACTCGACCCTTCTGCGGGCCGCCTCCTATGCGGAGATCGCGGCGGGGGAGAGCTTCCCGGACGGGACCGGCGCCTATCTCGAATCCCCGATCCCGCCGGGTACCTCGCCGAAAAGCTGCAACACGATCCCCTACACGCCGGGCCTCGCCGTGGCGCCGGGGACCGACGAAACGAACGCGCCCGCCGGGGCCCGGGTGGAGGTAGTCGTCCCGCCGCCGCACGGCCCCGAAGGCCAGGACCAGTCGACCACCAAGGAAGCGCAGGTGACGCTGCCGCCAGGGATGGGCATCAATCCCTCGGCCGCCGCCGCGCCGAACAACCTGAAGACCTGTGACAACAGCCAGTTCGTCCCCCACTCGACCGCGCCGATCGCCTGCCCGCCGGAGTCGAGGATCGGCACCGCGAAGATCACCTCGGCGGCGCTGCCGGAAGGCGACCTCGAAGGCGACGTCTACATCGGCAAGCAGGAATCGAGCGATCCGACCTCCGGCAACGAGTACCGGATCTTCATCGACGCCGCCTCGGCCAGGTACGGGATCGACGTGCGGCTCATCGGCCACGTCTTCGCCGACCCGGTCACCGGGCAGCTGACGACGAAGGTCGCCGAAGTCCCGCAGGTGCCGTTCACCAGCTTCACCCTCGACTTCGTCGGCGGCCAGCGGGCGGTGCTGAGCAGCCCGCCCACCTGCGGGCCGAACAGGAGCACGGCGCAGGTGACGCCGTGGTCCGGCAACCCCGCCGCGACCCCGGTGGGCAGCTTCTCCCTCCACGCCACCCCGGGCGGAGGGGCCTGCGCAGCCACGCTTGCCGCGCGACCCTTCGCCCCGTCTTTCGCCGCCGGGCCGAAGAGCACCCAGGCCGGCGCCTTCAGCCCGCTCCGCGTCGCCATCACCCGCGGCGACGGCCAGCAGGAGCTGAAAGCGGCCACGGTCACCCTGGCGCCCGGGATGCTCGCCAAGCTGGCGGGCGTCCCCTACTGTCCGGAGAGCGCGATCGCCGCCGCGGCCCAGACCAGCGGCGCCGCCCAGGCCGCCCAGCCGAGCTGCCCGGCAGCGAGCGAAGTCGGTACCGCCACCGTGCAGGCGGGCACCGGCCCGACGCCGCTCCAGATCACCGGCAAGGTCTTCCTCTCAGGCCCCTACCACGGGGCCCCTCTCTCCCTGGCAGTCGTCACCCCCGCCACGGCCGGGCCGTTTGACCTCGGTACGGTCGTGGTGAGGGTGGCCCTGCAGGTCAACCCTGAAACGGCGCAGGTGACGGCGGTCTCGGACCCGATCCCCGACGTCTTCGGCGGGGCGCAGCTGAGCATCCGCTCGGTCGTCCTCGACCTGAGCAAGAACGAATTCACGCTCAACCCGACCAGCTGCGAGCCGATGTCGAATGCCGCGACCCTCAACGGGGGCGGCGGCAACCCGGCCTCCTCGGCCGCGTGGAGCTCGTTCGCCGCCTCGGTCCCGTTCCAGACTTCCAACTGCCAGGCGCTGAAGTTCCGGCCGAGGCTCGTCACCCGCTTCCTCGGCGGCAAGAAGCAGATGCGGCGCGCCGGCCACCCGAAGCTGAGGGCGACGCTGACCGCGCGCGACGGCGACGCCAACATCGCCCGGTCGACGCTGACGATGCCGCGCTCGGAGCTGATCGACCAGGGCCACATCAAGACCATCTGCACGCGGGTCCAGCTCGCCGCCCACGATTGCCCGCGGGCTTCGGTCTACGGCCATGCCCGGGCCGAATCGCCGCTGCTGGAAAACCCACTGGCGGGCCCGGTGTATCTCGTCTCCTCGAACCACGTCCTGCCCGACCTGCTCGCCGACCTGCGCGGCCAGGTCGAGATCCAGCTGCACGGCGTGATCAGGTCGGTCAAGCACGGTCGCATCCGCACGACGTTCTCGCCGGTCCCCGACGTCCCGGTGAAGAAGTTCACGCTGACGATGCAGGGCGGCAAGAAGGGCCTGATCCAGAACTCGCGCAACCTTTGCACGCACCGGTACTTCTCGAGGCTGAGCTTCCTCGCCCAGAACGGTAAGCGTATGGTGAAGAAGCTGCCGCTCGGCGTCGCCGGCTGTCACGGCGTCAAGAAGGCGAAGTACCAGAAGAAACACCACAAGGATCACTCGGGGAACAACAGCCACAAATAGCGGTGGTTGTTTTTCAAAGCCAGATAGTTGGGTAAGGGGTCGCCGCGATGAGGAGGAGTGCACGCAATGCTGCAGGGGTCGCCGGAGCGCTGGCGCTGATCGCGCTGCTCGTGGCGGCGTTCGGCGCGGGCTCCGCGTCGGCGATCGGGATCGGCAACTGGGAAGCCGGCACCTGCTCGGCGCCCGGCTGCACGTACGGCGGCTCGCCGAGCGAATTCTTCGCCCAGGCGGCGGGCCACCCGCCGGACGGCGTCACCGACTTCTCGCTCAGCACCTCCGGGGAATCGGACCAGGCGAAGCGGGTGAAAGTCGAACTGCCCGAGGGCCTGAACGTCAACCCGCAGGCGGTTCCGCAGTGCCCGGTCGCGACCTTTCTGGCCGATGGCTGCTCGGCGAGCAGTCAGGTCGGTGAAAGCACCGTCACCACGGAACTCGAAGTGCCGATCCTTGGCGGGGTCCTCCCCAAGGCTCCCGTCACCCCGCCCCCGTTCGCTGTTTACAACCTCGTGCCGAACAACGGCGAACCGGCCCGCTTCGGGTTTCACGTGACGACGCCCCTGGTCCCCTTGGTCAACGAGTACGTCACCCTCGAAACGTCGATCGAATGGGCGGGCGACTACCACGAGGCCTTCTACATCAACAACATCGCCGCGTTCCCGCCGCTGGGCCGCAACCGCCTCGTCTTCAACGGCCAGGCCGGCGGCTCCAACGGCGGTGGCGGTTCGTTCCTGACCTTGCCGAGCCCCTGCAACGGGAACTCGACCAGCATCCTCGAAGTCGAAAGCCAGGCCGGCTCGACCGCCGGGCCGCTGCCGACCACGCCGCCGGTGCCGATCGCGGGCTGCGGCGCGGTGCCGTTTGCGCCGAGTGTCACCGCGACCGCGAGTGGCCCGACCGACTCGTCATCGACCGTGACCGTCTCCCTGAACATCCCGCAGCACCTGAACGCGGCCGAAATCAATACCTCGACGGTGAAGTCCGCGAACGTGACGCTGCCCGTCGGCGCCGGCCTCAATCCGGCCACCGCGCCCGGACTCAAGTTCTGCCCCGACGGCGCCTTCCCGCTGCACTCCAAAGCGCCGGTCACCTGCTCTGAGGAAACGCAGATCGGCACCGTGGCGATCGAAGCGCCGGAGCTTCCGCCGGGCTCGCTGAAGGGCCCGGTCTACCTGGCCGAACAGAAGAGCCGCGACCCGCAGTCGGGCAGCGAGTACCGGATCTTCTTCAACGCCGAAGCGACCCGGTACGGCGTCCAGGTGCGCGAGGAAGGCAAGGTCAAGGCCAACCCGACGACCGGCCAACTGAGCGCCGAATTCGACGGCCTGCCGCAGGTCGCCTTCAGCTCGGCGACGCTGACCTTCGGCCCGACCGCCAAGCACGCGATCCCGGTGCTGAGCAGCCCGCCGCTGTGCAGCCAGACCGCGACCTCGAGCGCGGTGCCGTACTCGACCGGGGCGACGACCTCGACCCCGCCGACCGCGCTGAAGCTGACCCAGGCCCCCGGCGGCGGTCCCTGCGCGAAGTCGATGGCCGAACGGCCGTTTACGCCCGGCGTCACGGCCAAGCCGGTGAGCGCCAAGGCGGCGACCTACACGCCCTTCCAGTTGAAGATCACCCGCGACGAAGGCCAGCAGGAGATCAAAGGCTTCAACCTGACCCTGCCGCCGGGCGCGACCGCGAACATCTCCGACGTCCCCTACTGCGAAGCGCGGGAATACAACCGGGCCGCGGGGCGCTCGGGGGTGGAAGAGCAGAAGAGCTCGAGCTGCAACCGCAAGAGCGAAATCGGCACCGCGACGATCGAAGCCGGCACCGGGCAGACGCCGCTGAAGATCGAAGGCCGCGTCTTCCTCTCCGGTCCTTATAAGGGGGCGCCGCTCTCGGCGGTCGTCATCACCCCGGCGGTGGCCGGGCCCTTCGACCTCGGCAACGTCGTCGTCCACGCGCCGCTCGACCTCAACCCGGAATCGGGGCAGATCGAAGCGGACGCGGAAATCCCCGACGTCTTCGGCGGCGCCAAACTCGACATCCGCTCGATCCTGGCGAACCTGAAGCGCAAGGAATTCACCCTCAACGGGACCAACTGCAACAAGAACGCGACCACCGGTCAGGTCTCCGGCGGCGGCGCGGATCCGACCAACCCGTCGGCCTGGTCGCAGGCCAAGGTGAACGCCCCGTTCCAGGGCGAAGGCTGCGATGGGCTCGCCTTCAAGCCGAACCTGAACATCCGCCTCTTCGGCCAGACCGGCCGTGCCAAGCACCCGAAACTGAAGGCGACGCTGACCACCAAGCCGGGCCAGGCCAACACGGCGCTCGCCTCGGTGGCGCTGCCGCACGCGATCTTCCTCGACCAGTCGAGCCTCGGCACCGTCTGCACGCGCCCCCAGTTCGCCGCCGGCCAGTGCCCGACCAGGTCTCGTTACGGCTACGCGCGGGCCTGGACGCCGCTCCTCTCGCACCCGGTCGAAGGACCCGTCTACCTGCGCTCGTCCAACAACACGCTGCCGGACCTGGTCGCCGACCTGAGGGGCCAGGTGAGCGTCGTGCTCGACGGTCGCATCGACAGCTTCAAGGGCGGCATCCGCACCACCTTCGCCAGCGTCCCCGATCTGCCGGTGAGCAAATTCGTCCTCAAACTGCCGGGCGGCAAGCACGGCCTGCTGCAGGCGTCGACGAATCTCTGCGCGAAGCCCGTCAAGGGCATCATCCGCCTGGTCGGGCAGAACGGCAAGAAGGTCAAGCGCCACCCGCGCATCAAGACCCCCTGCAACAAGAAGTATCGCAAGAGGCACGGCAAGAAACACAAGGGCGCGAAGCACCACAAGGGCGGTCAGGGCCAGAAGTCCAAGCGATAGCGCACCTACCCACTACTGATATCCGATCCAAATTGGCCGACCGGTTGACTTGACCGCTCCGCTCGGAACGCTAATGTGACCGGTGGGAGAGGGATGCAGTACCGCCACGCAGGGGCGGCGTTATCGCTTTTGGGGAATCGCGTTAACGGAGGAGGAACAGATGGTGAGGCGTTCGGTAGCACTGGCGCTCGTTTGTATAGCTGCGCTGCTCGCGCTGTCCGTGTCGATGGCACAGGCAGACACGACGGAAATCATCGAACCGCAGCATGAACCGCCAACCGCCGCCAACGGGTGGCAAGCGGCCAGCTGTACGACCGATGAACCCGTGGTGGGCGAACCGAAAATCAAATGCTCGCCGCAGACCCCCGGTGCGCTGTTCCGGCAGGCAGCCGGACATCCGCCGATCGGCTTCACCCAGTACACCATCCAACACAAAGCGATCGTCCCCGGCCTGCTTGAACCGATCCTCCCGCCTCTTGAAGGTCATACGATCAAAACGCTTCGAGTGGACCTTCCGCCGGGGGAGACTGTCAACCCCAACGCGACGCCCACCAAGTGCTCGCTGGCCGAATTCCTGAACGAACCGAAACCCAAAACCTTCGTCCCGATCTGCGACAAAAGCACGATCGTGGGTGAAGAGCAGGTAACCCTGGTGACGAACGCGAAAAACGTCGAAGTCCCTGGCATCGGAACCCTTCCCAACGAAGGATCAGTGATTCCGCCCACCCCCGGCCTCACCAAAGTTCCCGTTTACAACCTTCAGCCCAAAGCCGGTGAACCGGCCTTGTTCGGGTTCGTGATCGCCGGGCAAGAGGTGGTCTTCCTCGAAACCGAAGTCGACTGGCAGGGCGACTTCCATGAGAGCTTCACCATCCACCTGCCTGACACCGCGGAGGCTCCGGGGCTCAACACGCTCATCAGCCGCCTGGTCAATTTTGGTGATACGCCTGGTAACGGGACCTACATCACCAAGCCGACCACCTGCTTCGATCCGAGCGAACCAGCAAACGCCCACCTCTATTCCACCTGGTTCCGGGCCGAGTCCTATGAAAAACCCGATGCGAGCTTCCCCGCCGGGTCCACCGCGGTCGAGAACAAGATCATCGACTCGTCCGGGAACTACTTCGGGCAGACGGGATGCAGCAACGTGCCGTTCACGCCCGACCTCAAAGTCGACGCCGGGACCGGCTCGGTCGACTCGCCCTCACCGGCCACCGTCGAAACGACGCTCAAATATCTGACCGGCGGCGAAAGCCCGATCGAGGAGTCGCACCTCCGCAAGGCGATCGTCACGCTGCCCGAAGGCATGGGGCTGAACCCGTCCGGCTCGGTCGGGCTCGGCGAATGCACCGACGCTCAGTTCAAGAAGGGCGTGCGGACGTACGACAACGAATGCCCGGCCAACTCGAAGATCGGGTCGGTGACGATCGAATCCCCGCCGCTCTCGGAACCCCTGACGGGGGACATCTACGTAGGGACCCAGAAGAGCTCGAATCCCGAATCCGGCGAAATGTTCCGGATCCTTGTTGAAGCCAAGAACCAGAAAGAGGGCATCGACGTTCGTCTGGTCGGCAACACGGCCGCGAACAAGACCACCGGCCAGTTGACCACGACCTTCAACGAAAAGGAGGTCGGCGAACTCGCCGGCGCGCTGCCCGAAGGGCTGCCGCAGGTGCCCTTCACCTCGGTCAAACTCAAATTCGACGGACCGAAGCTGGTCCTGACCAGCCCATCGACCTGCGAGACGCAGGCGACCGGCCAGATGGAACCGTGGGCTGTTCCCGGCAAAAACGTGTCGGTCAGCAGCACGATCAAACTGACCGGCGATCCGGCCGGCGGCAGCTGCCCGACCAGCCTCGGCGCCCGCAAGTTCACGCCGGGCTACACCGCGGCGAGCGACTCGACCGCGGCAGCGAAGTTCAGCCCGTTCAAGGTCCACATCGAGCGCCGAGACGGCGAACAGGAGATCAAGGCGGTCAACGTGACGTTGCCGAAGGGGCTCGTCGGACGGCTCGCCGGGATCCCCTACTGCGGTGAGGCCGAAATCGCCGCCGCGGCGGCAAGCAGCGGCAAGGCACAGCAGGCCAAGCCGAGCTGCTCGTCGAACAGTGCGGTCGGACGGGTCACCACCCAGGCCGGAACCGGCAACGCCCCGCTGAGCCTCGGGGGCACGGCCTACCTGGCCGGTCCATATAAGGGGGCGCCGCTCTCGTTGGCGGTCATCACCCCCGCGGTGTCCGGTCCGTTCGACCTCGGCACCGTGGTCGTGCGGGTCGCGCTCAACGTCAACCCGCTGACCGCCCAGGTGAACGCGGTTTCCGACCCGATCCCGAACGTGTTCGGCGGCGTCAAGCTGGACATCCGCTCGATCGACCTGAGCATGGACCGCTACAGGTTCATGCTCAACCCGACCAACTGCGCCGCGCAGGCCACGGCCGGGACGATCAACGGCGGCGGGTCGAATCCGGCGAACAGCGGGAGCTGGAGCAGCTACGCGATCAGCTCGCCCTTCCAGGCGACCGGCTGCAACGGCCTCGGCTTCAAGCCGAAGTTCTACGCGCGGATCTCTGGTGGGACGACCAGGGCCAAGAACCCGAAGATCCGGGTCGTCGTCAAGGCGCGCCCGGGTGACGCCAACATCGCCCGCACGGCGCTCAACCTGCCGCACTCGCTGTTCCTCGACCAGGGCCACATCAAGACGGTCTGCACGAGGGTCCAGCTGGCGGCGAAGCAATGCCCGAAGAACTCGATCTACGGGCACGCCGAAGCCGGCAGTCCGCTGCTCAAGCAGAAATTGAAGGGCCCGGTCTACCTGGTGTCCTCGAAACACAAGCTCCCGGACCTCCTGGCGGACCTCCGGGGCCAGATCAACATCCAGCTGGACGGCGTCATCAGCTCCAAGCACGGCGGCCTGAAGACGGTGTTCAACAACACGCCGGACGTCCCGCTGAAGTCGTTCGTGCTGAACATGCGGGGCGGCAAGAAGAGCCTCCTGCAGAACTCGGCCAACCTCTGCAAGAGCAAGCAGCTGGCCATCCTCAACATGAAGGGCCAGAACGGCAAGACGGTCAAGAACAACAAGCTCCGTCTGAACATCGCCTCCTGCGGGGGCAAGAAGCAGAAGCAGCAGAGCAAGCAGCACAAGTAGGAGCCCCGGGGGAGGGCCTGGAACTGGCGCCGGCGCGGCAGGCTGAATAGCCTCCGCGCCGGTGCGCCCTTCCGTCTCAGTCCTGATCGTCGCCTGGAATTCAGGCCGCGAGCTGCGCCGCACGCTGCCGCCGCTCCTCGCCGAGCTGCGCGACGGCGATGAGCTGATCGTCGTCGACAACGACTCGCCCGACGACTCCGCCGCGGTGGTCGCCGAGCTGGCGCCGCGGGCCCGGGTGGTGACGATGGGACGCAACCGCGGCTTTGCCGGTGGCGCCAACGTCGGGGCGAGCGCCGCCACCGGCGACCTGCTGGTCATCCTCAATCCGGACGCGATGCCGCTGCCGGGGTGGGGGGAGGCAATCCGCCGTCCATGGCTCGAGGGCCGCGGTTGGTCGGCCTGGCAGGGGCTGGTCGCCGAGGGCGACGGGCAGACCATCAACTCGGCCGGCAATCCGGTCCACTTCACCGGGATCGTCTGGGCCGGGCAGCACGGCGAGCCGATCGCGGCGGCTCCGGGAGCGGGGGAGGTGACGGCGCTCTCGGGTGCGTGCCTGGCGGTGCCGCTCGAGGTCTGGCGCCGCCACGGCGGCTTCGCCGAGCGCTTCTTCATGTACCACGAGGACGTCGACCTGGCGCTGCGGCTGCGGCTGGCGGGGGAGATGACGGGGATCGAGCCGACCGCGGTGGTCGCCCACGACTACGAGTTCACGGCGTCGGCGGGGAACAAGTGGCACTGGCTGGAGCGCAACCGGCTGGCGATGCTCGTCCGCCTCTATCCCGGCTCGCTGCTCCTGCTGCTGGCGCCGGTGCTGCTGGCGACGGAGGTGGCGCTGGTGCTCGCCGCGGCCGCCGGCGGCTGGGGCGGCCAGAAGCTGCGCGCGAACGCCGAAGCGATCGCCTGGCTGCCGCGCCTCCTGCGCGAGCGCCGCGCGCTCCGCCGCGCCCGGACGATCTCCGCCGCCGAGTTCGCCGCCGCGCTGACCCCGGACCTCGCCTCGCCCTTCATCCCTGCGATCGCCCGCTCGACCCCCGCGCGCCTCGTGCTCCGCACCTACTGGCGCCTGGTCCGGGCCCTGTTGCCTCGGTAGGTGGTTCGGCGCGGGCGGCGGACCGGGAGCTGACGCCTCGGGGGCGTGCGCAGGGAAAGCTGGCGCCTCGGGCGGCTGATCGGCGGCCCCGGTCGGCTGAGGCCGCCGATCAGCCGCCGGGCCGGGGAGGTCTCCGGGAGGACGGGGTTATGAGACGAAGCCGTGCGCTTCGCCAGGGAGATGTGCGGAAGGCGTGAGGGCTCCGTGTCCCCGGCACGCCGCGGGAGGCAACCCTTAGTCCTTTGTCACCCACTGGGTGACAAAGGACTAAGGGTTGCGGGGCGGGGGGCGGGGCGCCGAGGGGAGGCGCACGGAAGCGTCACTTCTCCTCCGTTCCTTCGGACCCCCGTACCGCGGGGTCAGCCATGTGGCTGTTCCTTATGGGCCTCCCAGGGCCATAAAGAACAGCTGGGCGACTTTGGCTCTGCGGCTGGGGTCGCCCTCCAGGATCCTGGATCTTTAGGCGTCCTTGATGTGCCGACCGCCCGGGCTTGCGATAATGCGCGACGTCGTGGATCCGTCGCGTAAGCGCAAGATTCGGCTGGGTGTCGCCCTTTGTGTGGCGGTTCTCCTTGGCGTAGCCCTCGTCTACGTCAGCTTCAACGCCTCGGACCAGACGAAGGAACCGTCGCAGATCCTCACCGCCGCGCCGGGCCAGAAGTTCGAGATGAACGCCAAAGTGGTGCCGAAATCGGTGCGACACGAAGGCGAAACGCTCAAGTTCGAAGTCGAGGACCGCGACGGCGGCGGCGCGATGCCGGTCAGCTATCAAGGCGTCGTCCCCGACCCGTTCCGCGGCGGCCGCGAGATCGTCCTCACCGGCGCGGTGGAAAACGGCACCTTCGTCGGGGAACCGGAATCGTTGATCACCAAGTGCCCGTCGAAGTTCACCACGAACGCCAGCGAAACCGCCGGCACCGGCAGCGGAACGTCCGGCAGTAATGGCTAGCGTCGGCGGCGTCCTACTGGCGCTCGCCTTCTTCGTCGCCGCCACCTCCGCGATCACCGCCGTCGTCTGGCGCCACGACGACTCCCGCGTCGTCCTCGCCCGCCGCGGTGTCTACGTCGTCTTCGGCCTGCTGCTGGCCTGCGTCGTGCTCGTCGAGATCGCGATGGCGACGAACCAGTTCCACCTCAACATCGTCGCCGAACACTCCTCGCGCGAGACGCCGATGTTCTACAAGCTCTCGGCGATGTGGTCGAGCCAGGAAGGCTCGTTGCTGCTCTGGTCGTTCGTGCTCTCGATCGCCGCCTCGCTCGCCCTCTACTCGACCCGTCACAAGCTGCGCGAGATCGTCCCCTGGGCGACCGCGGTGATGATGGGCGTCGGCGCCTTCTTCATCGGCCTGATGCTGTTCGGGCCCGACGTCAACCCGTTCCGCACGATCCCGACGCCGCACGACGGGATCGGGCTGAATCCGCTGCTCCAGCACCCGAGCATGATGATCCACCCGCCGATGCTCTACTCGGGGTACGTCGCCTGGACCGTCCCCTTCGCCTTCGCGATCGGCGCCCTGATCACCCGCCGCGTCGACTCCGAATGGATCCGCGCGACGCGCCGCTTCGCCCTGATCGCCTGGACCTTCCTCGGCTTCGGCCTGCTGCTCGGCGCGCGCTGGTCCTACTCGGAGCTCGGCTGGGGCGGCTACTGGGCCTGGGACCCGGTCGAGAACGCGGCGCTGATGCCGTGGCTGCTCGGCACCGCCTTCCTGCACTCGATCATGGTGCAGGAGAAACGCAGCATGCTGAAGGTCTGGAACGCGACGCTGATCGTCACGACCTTCTCGATGTGCCTGCTCGGCACGTTCCTGGTGCGCTCCGGCGTCCTGCAGTCGATCCATGCCTTCGGCAACGACACCGTCGGGCCCTACCTGCTGGCCATGATCGGGGTCGTCGTGATCGGCTCGACCTGCCTGATCGTCTCGCGCCTCGACGCACTGCGCACCGATCAGAAGCGGATCGACTCGCTGCTCTCACGAGAATCGATCTTCCTCGTCAACAACCTGTTGCTGGTCGGGATGACCGTGGTGATCGCCTGGGGGACCTTCTTCCCGCTGATCTCCGAACTCTTCACCGGCACCAAGAGCTCGCTCGCGGGGCCCTGGTTCGACAAGTACACGACGCCGCTGGCGATCCTGCTCGTGCTCTTCACCGGGATCGGGCCGCTGCTGGCCTGGCGGCGCGTCACCTGGGCCTCGGCGAAACGCGTCTTCCGCATCCCCGTGGCGGTCGCCCTGCTGACCCTGGTCGTCCTCTGGGCCTTCACCGACGCTGCCCGCAAGCCGTGGCCGCTGGCGCTCTTCACCTTTGCCGCCTTCGCGATCTCAGGGGTCCTGCAGGAGTTCTACAACGGCGCCCACGCGCGGCAGAAGACCTCGGGCGGCTCGTTCGCCGGGGCGCTCGTCGCGGTCACCGCCCGCAACCGGCGCCGCTATGGCGGCTACATCGCCCACATCGGCATCGCCGTCCTGCTGATCGGCATCGCCGCCTCCTCGAGCTTCCAGACCAACGAGAACGTCTCGATGAAGCCGGGCGAAACGCGGGTCGTCGACGGGCGCGAATTCACCTACCAGCGGCCCTACGTGAAAGTCGACAACGAGAAGTACACGATCGGCGCGATCGTCGACGTCAAGGAAGACGGCAAGCACCTGACGACGCTGGAAACGAGCCGTCGCTTCTTCCGCCCGACCGGCGCCGCGGCGACCGGCGGCCTGGCCGACTACTTCAGCGGCGAGGCGACCAGCGAGGTCGGCCTGAAGACCGGCCCGATACGCGACATCTGGGTGACCGTCGCCCCCAACGTGCAGCAGGTCCAGCATCAGCTCGCGGTCGCCGAAAAAGGCCTCAAAACCTGTATCGAAGCCGGGCCGGGCACGCCCGCACAGTGCAAACAGCTCTCCGCGCTGATGCGCGCCGCCGCGGCCGAACCGAGGTTGCAGCCACAGGCGCTCAGGCAGATCGAAAGCCTGCAGCTGCTCTCCGCCGAACGGATCGCGCGCGGCTACGTCAAGGAGGCGGGAGCCGCGACCTTCAAGGTCATCGTCAACCCGCTGGTGCTGTGGATGTGGATCGGCGGGATCATCGGCCTGATCGGCGCGCTGGTCGCCGTCTGGCCCGCCCGCGGCCGCCGCAAGGGCGCGATGGTCCGCACGGAGGCCGATGCGCTCAAGGAAGCCAAATACCGGGAAATCCGCGATGCCGAACTCGACCACGCCTCCGGCAAGCTCTCCGACGACGACTACGCGATCCTCGACGCGGAGCTGCGCAAGGAAGCGGTCGAGATCCTCGACCTGGTCGGCGTGGGGGCCGGGACCGGCGAGCAGTTGCGGCCTGGCCGCGCCGGGTTGCCGAGCGACTACGCGGGGAACGGCAACGGAAACGGCCACGCGAACGGCGCGACGAACGGCAACGGCAACGGCAACGGCGCCTCCCGCGAGCCGGCCGGCCACAACTGATCGCTCAGACCGTCTAAACTCCTGCGCGTGTCCACGATTCTTGGCGTCCTACAGGTGATCATCGCGGTGGTCATGGTCTTCCTCATCCTGCTCCACTCGGGGAAAGACGCAGGCCTCTCCGGGGCGTTCGGCATCGGCGGCGGCGGCAGCCAGATCGGCGGCGGCTCGATGGTCGAGCGCAACCTCGACCGCGCCACCATCTTCCTCGCGATCCTGTTCGCCGTGAACACGATCGTGCTGCTGAAGATCTAGGCGCTCGTGCCTTTCACGCTCAGGAACCTCAAGGAGGATCCTGAGGATCTGGGGTCCAACTTCGACGGCGCGCCGGACCTGGAGTTCCGCGCCGCCACCAAGCTGCTCGGGCTCGAACGATCGGGCCTGACCTACCAGCGGATCCCGCCCGACTACCGCTTCCCCTACGGCCACACGCACAAGACCCAGGAGGAGGTTTACGTGGTCGTGCGCGGGGGCGGGCGGATGAAGGTCGACGACGAGGTCGTCGACCTCAAGGAATGGGACGCCGTACGCGTGCCGCCCGGCGCATGGCGAGGCTACGAGGCCGGCCCCGAAGGCCTCGAGCTCCTGGTCATCGGCGCCCCCAGCCTCGGCGAGAACCCGCGCGACGACGTCGAAGGCACGCGCGACTGGTGGGCCGGGTAGGCGCCGTCGATTCCGGGGCGCGAGGCTCCGAGGGGGACGGGACGGTGCCATCGCGGCGAGTGCCGCGGATGCCGTGACCGCTATCCGGCCATGTCTGCGAACGTCACGGAAGGCGCGAGAACTGACGCCTCCGTGCGCCTCCCGCGCGTCTTCGTCCCGGAGGTAACGATCCCGTGACCACGCGTTCGCAGTTTGCCGTCCTAGGTACGGGAAACTGCGAACGCCCCCCGCGCCCAGGGTCAATTCTCCGTGCTCTGTAACCGTGGTTGACAAATACGATAAATTTGTCAACCACGCAGACTTCAACCTCACGTTTGACAAGGAGGAGGCAACGTGGAGGCGCACGCAGAGCACGCGCATCACCATCACCACCACGACGACGACGTCGAGTTGAACCCGGCTGCCTGGAGCGACGGCAAGCGCTATGCCTGGTTGCTCGGCATCCTGGTTCCGCTGGCGCCGTTCATCGCCTGGGGCGCGGTCGAGGCGACCGGCTTCGGCGGGTTCTGGTTCCTCGGGCCGGTCCTGGTGTTCGGCATCTTCCCGCTGCTCGACCTGGCGGTCGGGATGGACGCGACCAATCCGCCCGACTCGGTCCTCAAGTGGCTCGAGCAGGACCACTACTACCGCTGGTGCACCTACCTCTTCATCCCGATCCAGTACGCGGGGCTGATCTTCGCCGCCTGGAAGTGGGGGGACGGCGGGCTGTCGGTCCTCGAAAGCATCGGCCTCGCCTTCACCATGGGCGTGGTCGGCGGGATCGGCATCAACACCGCGCACGAGCTCGGCCACAAGCGCGACGACCTGGAGAAGTGGCTCTCCCGCGTCGCCCTTGCGCAGACCGGCTACGGGCACTTCTTCATCGAGCACAACCGCGGACATCACGTCCGCGTCGCCACCCCGGAGGACCCGGCGAGCTCGCGGCTGGGGGAGAGCTTCTGGGAATTCCTGCCGCGCACCGTGTCCGGCAGCCTCACCTCCGCCTGGCGCCTCGAGGCCGCCCGCCTCGACCGGCTCGGCAAGTCGCCCTGGACCCTGCGCAACGACATCCTCGGCGCCTGGGCGATGACCGTCGTCCTCTTCGCCGCCCTGGTCGTCGCCTTCGGCCCGATCGTCCTCCCGTACCTGGTGCTGCAGGCGGTCATCGGCTTCTCGCTGCTGGAGGTCGTCAACTACCTCGAGCACTACGGCCTCCTGCGCGACAAGAAGGAGGACGGCCGCTACCAGCGCTGCCTGCCGCGGCACAGCTGGAACTCGAACAACGTCGCCTCCAACGTGCTGCTCTACCACCTGCAGCGCCACTCCGACCACCACGCCAACCCGACCCGTCGCTATCAGGCGCTGCGCCACGTCGACGAGGCCCCGCAGCTGCCGACGGGCTACGCGGGGATGATCGTGCTGGCCTGGTTCCCGCCGATCTGGCGGCGGGTGATGGACCCGCGCCTGATGGACCACTTCGAGGGCGACGTGACCAAGGCGAACATCCAGCCGCGCAAGCGAGCGAAGATCCTCCGGCGCTACGGGGGCGGGGCGAGCGGCGGCGCCCCGGCCAGTGGCGCCGCGGCGGCGGGAGCGGCATCGTGAGCGCCTTCCGCTGCCCCTGCTGCGGCTACCTCTACGACGAGGCGCAGGGCCGCCCGCGCGAGGGCTTCCCGCCCGGCACGCCGTGGGCCGAGGTGCCCGACGACTGGGCCTGCCCCGACTGCGGCGTCCGCGACAAGGTCGACTTCGAGCCGGTGGAGGAGGGCGCCTGACCGCCTCCGCTGCGACGATAGGGGGGATGGCAAGCCGAACGCCGTACCCCGAGGCCGCGCGCGCGCTGCTCCGGCAGACGCTCTTCGACGCTGCCCGCCACCACCTGGAAACGCGGCCCTGGTCGGAGGTGACGATGGGCGACATCGCCGCCACCGCCGGGGTCAGCCGCCAGACCCTCTACAAGGAGTTCGGCAACAAAAGCGAATTCGCGGTCAACCTGACGATCCATGAGGGGGAACGCTTCCTCGCCGCGGTCGAGGACGCGGTGCGCGCCCACACCGACAACCCGCGCGACGCGATCCGCGCGGCGCTCGAGCTCTTCCTCCGCACGGCCGGCGAGGACCCGCTGATCCGCACGCTGCTGAGCGACGACGGTCAGGGCGGCATGCTCCCGTTCGTCACCACGCAGGGGATGCCGGTGGTCGTGTGGGCGACGACGCGGCTCTCGGCGGTGATCGAGGAAGGCTGGCCGGAGGCGCCGAAGCGCGACGTGAAGCTGCTCGCCGAGGCGCTCGTCCGCCTGGCGATCTCCTACATCACCAACCCCTCCGAGACGCCTGACTCG